>Ga0310691_10002656_pt1 | contig 23044 bp, 21 predicted proteins | sample 176DNAGHGlowgp2_FD_203887 | JGI IMG/M metagenome (GOLD analysis project Ga0310691, IMG submission 203887) | Sheep rumen microbial communities from Palmerston North, Manawatu-Wanganui, New Zealand - 1766 DNA GHGlow gp2 (v2) (version 2) | ecosystem: Host-associated > Mammals > Digestive system >...
CAGCGATATGGAGGTAAAGTGCGATGTGAATAACGACGGCAAGGTCATTCCACTTGATTCAGCCCTTTACCTGCAATACCTTAAATCCACCTGTCTCGTCGGCGATATCAACGAGGACGGCAGGGTCAATGAGGAGGACGTTTCCTACCTGAGTTACTATATTGAGAACCGGAAGGAGTTCTGGAGCAATATCCCGTATGAGAAGAAGCTCCAGATGAACCGCTGTGAGACCTACGGTGACATCAACAACGACGGCGAGATAAACGCAGCGGACATAGACGAGATATACAAGCAGCCGGTTTTCGGCATCTGACAGCTTTAAAGGGGCGATATAACATCGCCCCTTTTTTAGTGTAGGGAACGGCGCCCTCGCCGTTCCTTCCCTTGCGGCACATTATCAATAACCATCGAACGCCGAGACCCGGATATTATCCGCCCGCGAATTACAGACGAATTGCCGGCAGCGGAATAAAATGGTGTGGAACGGCGAGGGCGCCGTTCCCTACATCACGGTTCAATATCGTTATTACAAAACATCGGGCGGATAATATCCACCTCTACAATATGTGAAATGTCCACCAAAACTGCTGACTTTCTGCACTTTTTTGGTTGACACGGCACATAGAGCAGTGCTATAATATAATAAATATAGAACCTTATTCAGAAAAAGGTAATAAGGAGGGAATTGCTCATGCAAAAAATAAAAAAGGCACTTGCCGCTGTATGCGTTTCGGCAATGCTTCTGACACCGGCTCAGTTCATGCCCGGTAAAACCGTCCTCAGCGACTATACCGCTTCCGCTGCGGAGGTTATCTCCGATCCCGACCTCATCATGCGCTACACCACGCAGGCTGGTACTCACAGTACGGACAACGCCTTCGATAACGACGAGTCCTTCTACAAGGCGCTGCCCCTCGGAAACGGCCGTATCGGCGCTATGGTCTACGGTAACTGTCCGACCGAGTGGATAGACCTCAACGAGTGTACGGTATGGAGTGCAGGTCCCGGCTCGAACGACCGCGAGGGTGCGGCTGGCTACCTCAAGGAGGTACAGCAGCTCCTTTCAGCCGGAAAGTACAAGGAGGCAAACAATATCATCGGCTCGAAGATGATCGGCGGCGGTCAGGCGAAGTATCAGAAGGTCGGTATGCTGAAAATCGCAACGGGGCACGAGAATGTCTCGGATTATTCCCGTCAGCTCGATCTGAATACCGGCGTTTCCACAACGGAGTATACCTCCGGCGGAAAGCGCTATATCCGCGAAAGCTTCGTCAGCTACCCCGATCAGGTCATGGTCACTAGGGTATCCTGCAAGGACTCCGGTTCGGTATCGTTCTCCCTCGGATATGACGGACTGCTCAACGGAAACGTTTCCACGGACGGCGACACTATCATTGCCACAGGTCACGGCGATGACGACTGCTGGACAAGGGGAGCGGTCTACTACTGCGCGAGGACTAAGGTCATTCCCGACGGCGGAAGTCTCGGTGCCACTACGAACAGGATAAACGTTGAGGGTGCGGATTCCGTCACTATCGTGACCGCGATAAGGACCAATTTCATCGACTCACAGACCTGCAACGGCGATGAAAAGGGCGACAGTGCAAAGGACCTGAAAAAGGTCGAGGGTATGAGCTACGATGACCTCTACAAGCGCCATGCCGAGGATTTCAGCGAGATAATGCACCGCGTGGACATCGACCTCGGCGGAGACAGCTCCGTCACCAATGCAAAGACGGTCGAGACACGCATCTCGGAATTCGGCAAGACCAATGACCCGAAAATGGTAAAGCTGCTGTACCAGTACGGCAGATACCTCATGGTGAGCGGCTCCCGCGGCGGTCAGGCGATGAATTTGCAGGGCATATGGAACAAATACTCCGCACCTGCATGGGGAAGCAAGTCCACCACCAACATCAACTACGAAATGAACTACTGGCCTGCGCTGACCACCAACCTCTCCGAGTGCTTCGAGCCCTTTGTTGAAAAGGCGAAGGCTCTCACGGTAAACGGCAGCAAGACCGCAAAGGTACAGTACGGCATAGACAAGGGCTGGGTACTCCACCACAACACCGATATATGGAACAGAACGGGTCCTATCGACGGACAGTGGGGTCTATGGCCTACCGGCGGCGCATGGATATGCAATATGCTCTATGACGCCTACCAGTTCAATCAGGACGAGAGCTATCTCGCGGAGGTCTACCCCGTTATCAAGGGCAGCACCGAGTTCCTGAACGAGCTGATGATACCGCAGGAGATAAACGGTCAGACCTACATGGTCATAAGCCCGAGTGCTTCCCCGGAGCTTGGACTTCCGGGATATGCATGGGACGACAACGTCTACTGCTCATACAGCGTTACTATGGATAACGCTATCTGCCGTGAGCTGTTTCAGGATACGGTGTGGGCTGCGGAAAAGCTCGGCGTGGACGCGGACTTCCGTTCGGACGTCGAGAAGAACCTCTCAATGATACGTCCTCCGCAGACCGGAAAGTACGGTCAGCTCACGGAGTGGGCTTACGACTGGGACAATCCCAATGAGACACACAGACATATCTCGCATATATACGGTCTTTTCCCCGGAAACGAGTACAGTCCCGCGACCAATAAGGAGATATCCGCTGCTGCTGCGACTGCCCTCGAGCACCGCGGCGATGCCGGAACAGGCTGGTCCGAGGCTTGGAAGCTCAACTGCTGGGCAAGGCTCGAGGACGGCGAACACGCTTACAACCTCGTCAAGCTCCTCATCTCGCCGGTCAACGGCACTGAGAGCGGCAGGCTCTACGCGAACCTATGGGACGCGCACCCGCCTTTCCAGATAGACGGCAACTTCGGCTTCACATCGGGCGTTACTGAGATGCTCCTCCAGAGTCAGAATAACGAGATATCGCTGCTTCCGGCGCTTCCCTCCGCATGGGCTGACGGCCACGCCAACGGTCTCTGTGCAAGAGGCAATTTTGAGGTGAGCGAGATGTCCTGGGAGGACGGCAGGCTCACAGGTGCGGCTATCCTTTCAAAGTCCGGCGGCGTTTGCACGGTGCGCTGCGGCAATAAGCGCGTGTGCTTCGAGACAGAAAAGGGCAAGACCTACCACCTTGACGGTCGGCTGAAGGTCGCTGAGAAGGTCCAGCTCATAGGCAATATCGCGGTGAACGGCAAGGTCTCCGCTTCAAACGGCGAAGCCGCAGGCGCTGCTGACGGCTCGGCAGCGACCGCATGGGAGGCTGCAAAGGGCGCTAAGAGCTACTGGCTGACCGTTGACCTCGGCGAAAAGACCAATATCAGCAAGTGGGCGGTACGCTTCGGCGGCGGCAATTCCAACGCGAGAGACATGAAGCTCCAATACAGCTCCGACGGCGAAAGCTGGAAGGATATAGACCTTGTTTCCGGCAACACAAAGACTACGTTCTGCCGCAATATACCGGTGACTGCGGCGCGGTATTTCCGCTTGCAGCTCCTCACTCCCACCCAGGACAACGAGGGCGGCACAAAGGTCTGCGAGTTCGAGCTGTACGGTGCCTCTGACGTTCAGTTCAGCGGTATATCGCCTTATTCGGCACCTATCGAGGCTGAGGACAGTGACATCATGCTCGGCGGCATAAAGATAGAGAACAACAACGGCTACAGCGACATCGGCTACATTCAGAACGGCAGCGTTTTCGCGGTCTGCGACCTCGACTTCTACCTCGGTGCGGCTTCTTTCAGCATAAAGGCTTCGAGTGCGGGCGAGGGCGGTACTGCGGAGCTCCATCTCGGAAGCGCATCGGGTCCCGTTATCGGAGAATGCGCGATAACTCCCACGGACGACTGGGCTGAATACAAGGAATTCGGCTGCAAGCTCGGCAGATGTATGGGCTTGCAGGACATATACATCGTCTGCAAGGGCGAGGACGGCTACCTTTTCAACGTGGATAGCTTCAGCTTCAAGCCGCTTTACGGCGACGTCAATGACGACGGCGAGTTCAGTGTCGCGGACGTTGTGAAGCTACAGCGGTGGGTGTCCGGAAAGCCCGGTATCACCCTTGAAAACTGGGCGGCAGGCGATATCACGGACGACAGCAGTCTTACCGTTTTCGACCTTATCCTCCTGAGAAGGGCACTTTTCAGGCGCAGATAAAACTGTAGGGGACGGCGTCCGAGGTGTTCCTTGCTTGCGGACGCCCGAAGAGCGCCCCTACAAAAAAAGACGGACGCATAAGACAGATTACCCATATAGAAGTTTTGCCCCGAAGCGTTTCAAAGCGCTTCGGGGCATCGTATTATTGTTCCTGTTCAGATAAATCAGAATTTTTATTATAAGAAGATTCATCACATTAACTGTATCGTCGTCGTTGTATGTTGCTGCCATCAATACAGGCGATGCATATCCGTAAGAAAATGCTTTTGCTCCTAAGTCTTTCATTGTGTATTCCTCCGTTTTTTGTTGCTCATCAAATTCCGGTTTATGTTAGTGACAATTATAGCACAACATCGCTGCATTGTAAATAGAAAAGCCATAGTACTTCTGACGATATATCAGAAATACTATGGCTTAATACTTCTATGTGAGCACCGTACCTAACGGTCGCCTTTTTCTGCATTCTGATCTCTGTTTTCTGAGCTCTGAGAATGGCATTTTCCCTGCATGGCACAGCCGGTGCAGCCGTGGGAGCAGCCGCCCTTTCCGGAGCGTTTGTCCATTATGATGCTGTAAACCGCAAGTCCCACAACGAGCAGGACTATCAGAAAAACTATCACCGTTCCCATATCATTTACCCGACTTCTTCTTTTCACTGTAGGGCTTCCGTGCGAGCATATATACGAACATCGCAAGCACTGCGCCAGCCGCAATAAGTCCGAATATGTGGACATTTCCCGTGAAAAGGCAGCCGAGCTGGTATATCACGAGCGATACCGCATAGGCAAAGCCGCACTGGTAGCCGAGCGCAAAAAGCGTCCAGCGGCGGTCGTTCATCTCACGCCTGATAGCGCCCATTGCCGCAAAGCACGGCGCACACAGGAGGTTGAACGCGAGGAAGGAATAGCCGGAAAGCTTGGAAAGTCCGTCGAAATCGAGGACGCCGAACACTCCTACGATCTCCTCCTTAGCGAGAAGTCCCATGATCGTTGCAACAGCCGCAGCAGGTTCGCCAAAGCCGAGAGGCGTGAATATCCATTTCAGACCCTTGCCGATCTGACCGATAATGGAGTTCTCAAGTCCGAGGTCGGCATTGAAGCCGAAGCTGCCGTCCGTCCAGCCGAATTTCGAGCCAGCCCATACAGCCACGCTTGCAATGAGGATAACGGTACCGGCTTTTTTGACGAAGGACCAGCCGCGTTCCCACATTGAACGGAGAACGTTCGTGACGGTCGGGATATGGTATGGCGGAAGCTCCATAACGAAAGGCGAAGCCTCGCCCACAAAGCGCTTGGTCTTCTTCAGCATGATGCCGGAGGAGATTATCGCTGCCATTCCGAGGAAATACGCGCTTGGTCCGACCCACCATGCGCCGCCGAAAAGAGATACCGCTATCATCGAGATGACAGGCAGCTTTGCGCCGCAGGGAATGAAGGTCGTTGTGATAATGGTCATGCGCCGGTCGCGGAGGTTCTCGATAGTGCGCGAAGCCATGATGCCCGGAACGCCGCAGCCTGTGCCGATGAGTATGGGTATGAAGGACTTTCCGGAGAGCCCGAATTTGCGGAACAGTCTGTCCATGATGAATGCCACTCGCGACATATAGCCGCAGGCTTCAAGGATAGCGAGGAAGATGAACAGCATGAGCATCTGCGGCAGGAAGCCGAGAACAGCGCCTACACCGCTGATGATGCCGTCCACGATGAGACTTTTCAGCCATTCCGCACAGCCGATATTGTCCAGTCCCTTTTCCGCATAGCCGGGAATGCTGTTGATGTAGCCCTTGTAGTCGGACTTGTCGGGAGCTGTGAACTCGCCGTCCTCATCGAGAGCCTTTCCGAGAGCGCCGTCGATGTTGTAGACGCTGTCCCCGGAGTAGAAATTGTCCCGGTACTTGTCGTATGCCTCCTCAAACTCCGCAAAATCGCGGGAATCAAAGGCTTCCTCCAGCTCAGATGCACCGTGAACGGAGCCGTCCCTGCGAGCCTGACCGATGACCAGTCCCACATCGTGAGTAAAGACGAAATCGTCAGTCCATTCGTCAAGGTCAGCGTTGTAGTCGTTCTCGCCGGACTCCGAAACGAAGAAGCCGTCACCGAAAAGTCTGCCGTTGACCCAGTTGGTCATGCGGGTCCCGACCGTGGAGATCGAGACGTAGTAGACGAGGAACATGATGAGGGCGAACACGGGAAGTCCAAGCCAGCGGCTCGTTACGACCTTGTCGATCTTGTCGGAGGCGGTGAGCTTGCCCTCATTGCCGCGTTTGTAGCTGCCCTTGATAATGCTTGTTATGTAGTTATAGCGTTCGTTCGTGATAATGGACTCCGCATCGTCGTCGAGGTCCTTCTCGACGCGGGCGATGTCCTTGTTGATGTGTTCGAGGACAGCCTCGGAGAGCCCGAGCTGCTTCTGCACCTTTTCATCACGCTCGAACAGCTTTATCGAGTACCAGCGCTGCTGCTCGTCCGGCATATCGTGAACAGCCGCCTCCTCGATGTGAGCGAGGGCGTGTTCGACAGGACCGGAGAATGAATGCTGCGGCAGCGTGGAAATACCAGCCTTTGCCGCCTCGATAGCGACCTCGGCAGCCTCGTTGATACCGGTGCCTTTGAGGGCGGATATCTCGATAATACGGCAGCCAAGCGCCTTTGAGAGCTTTTCGATGTCTATCTCGTCGCCCTTTTTGTTGACGACGTCCATCATATTTATGGCTATCACCACGGGAATGCCGAGCTCGGTGAGCTGAGTGGTGAGGTAGAGGTTTCTTTCGAGGTTCGTACCGTCAACGATGTTGAGTATCGCATCGGGACGTTCACCGATGAGGTAATTACGGGCGACTACCTCCTCGAGAGTGTAAGGGGAAAGCGAATAAATGCCGGGGAGGTCGGTAATGACGATGCCCTCATGCTTTTTGAGGTCGCCCTCCTTCTTCTCCACGGTAACGCCCGGCCAGTTGCCTACGAACTGGTTTGAGCCGGTAAGGGCGTTGAAAAGTGTGGTCTTGCCGCAGTTCGGATTGCCTGCGAGCGCGATCTTTATGCTCATTCTGATGATTACCTGCTTTCTGTGCGGCTTTGTTGTATCCTGCGAATACCGCAGCTGAACTGTGCGAAGTTTCTTACGCTTCTATCTCTATCATGGCAGCGTCCGCCTTGCGGATAGAGAGCTCGTACCCCCGGAGGGTTATCTCCATAGGGTCACCGAGAGGCGCGACCTTTCGGAGCGTTACCTGAACGCCCTTTGTAACGCCCATGTCCATGATGCGCCGCCTTACAGCGCCCTCGCCGCCGACCTTCTTAACGACGGCAGTTCCGCCTATTTTCAACTCATTCAGAGTCATATTTATCCTCCTTGACATCAGGTTAGTATTCGTTAACATTTAATATTGTACAACATTTCCGCCCCTAAGTCAACAGCTTTCGCCTGCCAAACGGTTAGCCCATACAAACCAAATGGAGCATTTTTGCCGAGAGCTAAGAGCTAAGAAATCAGAGAGCAAAAAGTGGTGTAGTGCCACACACTGTGCGCCCGCGAATAACGAATAATCTACCGGAACCGATATGCAGGGGAAGGCGTCCTCGGCGTTCCATGGTTATTGATAATGTGCCGCAAGGGAAGGAACGGCGAGGCGCCGTTCCCTACATAACGTTTCAATATCGTTATTACAAAACACGGGCGGATAATATCCGCCTCTACGATGAGCCCCATAAACGCAGGAAGCTCCCCATTTACGGGGAGCTTCTCTATAGGTGTGTGCGGACTATTTCGCTATGACTGTTACGCTGGTTATGCCGTTGAAATGGTATGGATACGACGAAGTATCAATGGAAGCAAAACGGATCAATAAACTTGTGCCTTCCGTTACAATACCGCCTCTGACATAGTTCAAAGGAACTTCAAAGCTGATATAATCCCTGCCGTATGCTAGCTTCAGCAAGTAATCCTGAGTTGTGATGAGAAGAGAATCCCTTCTCACTTCCGTAACCTCGGCTCCTACAACTTTTTCTTCCTTCGTGAATTCGAGCTTATCTCCGTTGATAGCGATACTGCCCATTGTTCCGTTACGTTCGAATGGAACTGCACTGTCATGCGGCTCCTCAAAAACTACTATATTATCAATAGTATAGAAATAGCTGCACCAGTAATCATACTCTCCTCCGCCGGAAAGATCATAGGTCTTGTTATTATAAGCGTCATAGACCGTTACATGGAGTCCGGTAATGCCGTTCTCTGTTACCCTCCGCGTCACGCAGAAGTCAGCATGGTTATCATTGTTCATATCGAGGAGGTAACAGTTCAGAACGTCGCTGAACAGCGTGGTCTCACTGCCGTTCTTTTCAGCTCTGAGGGAATTATCCGAAAGATAGAACATGAATCTCGTATCCTCGATGCCCTTGATCTTAAAGCCGCTTTTATATCTCAAAGTGCTGGATTTTTCAATGTCCTTGTACAGTATTTCGTCGAAAACCACATAGCAGCCGTCCAGATAATCTATCTCAGGCACATAAACAGAATAGCTCAGATCATTTTGAATATTGGAAAATCTTATCCACGGTGAATCATCACTGGTTTTTATCTCGATTTCATAGTATTCTCCGTTGATGCCTATGCAGCCATTCATAAAGTATATCTCTTTCCGTGTGCCGTCGTTCATCTCAAATACCCACTTTGCAGGCTTTGAATTGTATTCCTCAAGCTCCGCCAGAATCGCCTGAACATCGACTTCCTTGTTTTTCAGCCTGAATTCCTTCATTGCCGACAATACTTCATTTATCTGTCCCCTGTCAAGCTCAGCAGCGTAGTCCTTTCCATTATTATAGAAGCAGAACGAAGCCTTAGCGACATTTTTAGGCGCAATGGCGTTGATCTTATCCTTGAAAGCATTCAGCTTATTGACCGTGCTGATAAAATCGGAAATGCTTCCCGTGCGGATATCAATGCTCTCCTCCGGGGAGTAGTTCTCGCCCGAACCGCCCTTGTTTCCGCGGTAAAGGTTCATATAGTATACCTTGTCGGTACCCGGCTCTGAGCCGACGAGGAGAGTGTAGCCCTCCGGCATATAGTATTTGAGGATGTAGATACTGCCGCCGATATCCTGACATACATAGTCCCTTAGATCCGCGAGGGTAAGCGCCTCGCCCTTCTTTGCAAGCTCGGTGAGCTCGTTCATTCTGAGCACCCTTGTACCCTTATGCTCAAAGGGCTGCTTCTCCTTTTTGACGGTTGTGAGAACGGCAGTCGTTACGGCTTTTGTCTCTGTAGCGTCAGCCGTACCGGTCAGGGTAACGGAAGTATCAGCGGAGGTCCCGGAAGCCTCAGTATCGGTAAGTCTGTTCGTGCTGTAGGAGGTCCCGTCCGAAGCAGAGGCAGCGCTCGGAGCTTCCGGACTGCTTCTGCCGCTTTTACGCATGATAAGTCCGCCAGCCACGCAAAGTCCCGCAATGAGCAGGACCGCGGCTGCGGTCGAAGCGAACCTTCTCCAGCCCGGCTTCTGGTATGGGTCGGCACCGGAGACCGTGACCTCCGGCTCATATTCAAACTCGACCTCGTCCGCGAGACCTTTCTCGACCCTCCTGAGCAGCTTTTCCTCAGCGGAAGCATCAAGCGGCGGACAAAGCTGAGCGAGCTTTTCGGCAAGCTCATCGTCTATATTTTCGAGCCTGTCAAGTTCAGTCCGTTTCATAAGTCATTCCTCCTTATCCCTCTTGCTTCAAGCAGCTCTCCGAGACGTCCAAGGGCTCTTTCGGCGTGTTTCTGGACGTTCCGGGAAGACATACCTACCCTTTTCGCGATATCTCCGGCACTCATGCAGTAGTAGTATTTCAGCAGGAGTATCTCGGAATCCGGCTTGCCGAGCGCTTCAACAGCGCCAAGTATCTGCCGCTGGATATCCCTTCTCTCCGCATTGAGCAGGATATTTTCCCCGGAATCCATATCATCGGTGAGAGCTGTCCGCTTTGAATTGCCAGCGGAAAGCCGTTTGTAGTAATTGATAGCACGGCGCTTTGCGAGAGTACCCAGCGCCGCTTTAAGGTCGCCGGAAAAGAATTCCGAGCTCCCGATATCTCTTGCGGCTTCGATGAAGATATCGCTGACGCATTCCTCGATATCCTCGGAGGTGCCGCAGCTTCGCAGCCTGCTGAACACAATAGTGTAAACGTAATTGCCGTATTCGCTTATGAGAGCGGCTGCTGTCTCCGGCGGAGACTTCCCCTCAAGCGCGGCGTTTTCTTTATTTATCATAGCCTTCTCCTGTTCAGGGTGAGAGCGCTCATTTTCCCTTCTATAATATACTATCAACGCCGGGAAGTCAAATGCGACAGATCTCCGGGAAAATTTTCCGAAAAAAACGGACGCGATATGCGTCCGTTTAGTTGTTAGGTATTAGTTGTTAGTGCTTAGTTCACAGGGAGTTGAGAGTTGAAAGTTAATGTATCGCTGACGCGATATTATTTTGATCCGTCTGCGTCAGCAGAGACATTCATTCTCAGCTCTGCATATAGCATTTTCTGCAAATCATAGATTTGCGAAACTGCATAAATTCTCAATTAATGGAACGCCGGGGACGCCGTCCCCTGCATTGTTAAAATGGTGCTTGCTTTTCGGCTGAAAGTGTGGTACAATAATAGGGAAGTAAACGTCATCTTCGGAAGGAGGATTTGAGATGAGGGCTGATGTAATACTCATGAAATGTCCCGAAACAAAGCGTACCTACGGTGTCAGGATAGAGGAGTGCAGAGGGGATTGGCTCAGAACGTGGGCTTTCCCTATGGACGAGAAAAGAGCCGTGCGCGAGGGCTACAACAAGACCAAGATCACCGGGGATTTTTCAGCCTCCGAGGACTTCAACGGCTGTCCCTACTGCGGCTCGAAGGACTTCGTTTTCTGCGGACGCTGCGGAAAGCTCTCCTGCTGGAACAAGGAGGAGCGTATAACCTGCGGCTGGTGCGGAATTACCGGAGATATCACCACAACTACCGAAAAGATCAACGTCAAAAGCGGCGGAGACGTATAAAAGGGGCGATCTGATATCGCCCCTTTTTAGTTGAGAGTTGAGAGTTGAAAGCGGAGAGTTAATGTATCGCCGGCGTATTAAAAATAACCGGAACGCTCCTTCTGATCCGTCCGCGTCAGCGGACACAACAATTCTCAGCTCTGCATATAGCATTTTCTGCAAATCATAGATTTGCGAAACTGCATAAATTCTGAATTCTTAATTCATTCACGCCGAATCGTAGTCTATGCCGTATTTTTCGGCTACTCCACGGGCTATCGGTTCGCTCGGTATGAGGTACTGTCCGCCGTACTTATGGCATTTCACAAGCAGCATCGCAGCCTCGCGGTCACCGCGGGCGGCAGCCTTTGCGAACCATTCCGCCGCCTTGGAGTGGTTCTTTTCTGTGCCGGAACCGTTCATGTACATATACCCGAGAGCCTTTATCGCCTGAAAATTGCCCTGCTGTGCGGAAAGCTCGTACATACGCTTCGCAAGGGCACAGTCCTTGGTCGTGCCCTGACCGTGCTCGCAGCACCAGCCGAGGGAATACTGTGCATCGGGGTCAGCCTGTGCCGCGGATTTCCTGTACCACATCGCAGCCTCAGTGAAGTTCCGCTCGACGCCCCAGCCGTTGAATTTGCATTCGGCGTAGTTGTACTGTCCGCGCGGAAGTCCGCCGGCAGCGGCTTTTTTCCAGAGCTCTGCGGCATGACGCCTGTTTTCGGGAACTCCCGTGCCCCTGAAATAGCACAGCGCAAGGTTGTTGACCGCATCGAGGTCGCCGGCGTTTGCAGCCTTTTTGTAGAGCTCGGCAGCTCTTTCCGGGTCGGCAGCTATACCGGTACCGTTTGCACAGCAGCAGGCAAGATTGAACAGCGCAGGAGCATAATTCTGATCGGCAGCCCTCTTGTACCACATGACTGCACGTTCACGGTCAGAAGCGGTTCCGGTGCCGTTGTAGTAGGCGTTGCCGAGTGCGAACTGTGCGCCGGCACTGCCGTTTTCAGCCTCGCGGAGAAGCTTTTCGAGAACGCTCTCCTCCTCCATTGAGATGCCGTACCTTGCGGCATATTTCTCTGCACGTTCGTGGTCAGCGGGAAGGTTCTTTCCGCCCACGCGGAAGCACATGACAAGAGCCTTCTGCGACTCAAAATCGCCCTGCTCGGCAGCTTCCTTGTACCAGCGGGCAGCCTTTGAGAGGTCAGCCTGAGTGCCGATGCCGGAGTGCCAGCAGGCGGCAAGCTTCTTCTGAGAGCTGCAATCTCCGCGTTCAGCCGAGCGCGTGTACCATTCGACAGCGCGTTTGTAGTCTTGTTTCACGCCGCGTCCGTAGTAGAAGCATTCGCCGAGATTGAAGCAGGCATCGTTGTCGCCGTTCTCAGCCTTTCTGAAAAGGTTCTCGATGACAGAGCCGGAGGAAGATGCCTCCGCGGTATCGCCGCTGCTGATATCGACCTGCCAGCCTATCGCGTAGGCAAGGCTCACTGCGACCATTTCAGCCTTTTCACGGTTGAGGTATTCGCCTATGGACCTGACGGCGCTTTTTATGACCTCATCGGCAGTTTTTCTGCCGGAGGATACAGCCGCGTCCTCGCGGAGGTAGACCTTTCCGATGTCCTCACTCAGCGCAACGTAGAAAGCCTTATTCTCCTTCGAGAGCTTCGGGGAAAGGTCGCTGAGAGCCGCACAGAAACGTCTCCTGTCCGCTATGACTACCTTTCCGAACATATCCGTGACCTGCTTTGCCGCCTCGGCAGCAGTTTTTATGTTCTGATCCATGCTGAGTTCACCTCCAGATGCTCCTGATGATATCCTTTAACTCTGTTTCCATATTTCTGAAAGTCCTAAGCTGTCCGGCAAGCTCCCTTGCCCTTCCAAGACGCTGTTCCTGAGTTTTCCCCGAAAAATAGCCCTCACTGGTGATATAGTCGATGAGGTACCTTGCGGCAAGCTCACCGGTCGTCCAGAGAATGCCGTAATAGAGACTGTCAGCCTCCGCGCTGCTGAGCAGACCGTCAAGTCCCTCCGCAAAGCCCTCTGCTGCGGCATTTATCCTCTCCGCATCGGACGTTCCGAGAGAGCGGACGAGGTCGCCGAAATCGACGGCAGGGTAGCCCTCCATGACCGTATCGAGGTCGATAACGGTGCATTTTTCGCCGGTTATGACGTTCCCGAGCTTTGCGTCACCGTGTATCACGCGCTTGGGCAGGGGAGCAAAGACCTCGCTGAGCGTTTCCCCGAGGCGGAAAAGTTCACCGCAAAGCTCCGGTACCTCATCGCAGTCAAGTGTCCCGAGCCGCGAAATATAGCGGTCAAAGTCGTGGTAGCCGTCAACAGTGCGGACCGTCCTTATCCCTGAGACACGCCTTATGAAGCTGCCGAATGCGAGACCGGCAAGGTGTTCGTCGGGACTGCCCTCCTGTCTGACAAAGCGGTACATACGCCAGACCTCGCCGCCGTATTCCGCGAAATTGCGTCCTTTGCAGGTCAGGTACTCCGGAATGCCGATACGTTCGTCCGTCCCCGGGAAAGCCCTCTGTACGGCGGAGATGTTGTCCATGACAGCCGTCGGATCGCGGAAAACGTTCCTGTTCAGTGATTGCAGGATATATTCGCCTTCATAGGCATTTACGCGGAGGGTCGTGTTGATGTGGCCGCTGCCGACCGGGACGATCTCCGCAGCGCCGTCAATGCCGAAAAGCGGCGGTATCTCATAAAAGTCCACTTTCAAGGTCCTCTTTTTTCTTCAGCATACTATCGAAGCAGAGATGGTCTCCGAAAACGTCGATGATATGGTAATCCTGCGGTATATAGCCTCTTTTCAGGTAGATCTGCTTTGCCGGGAGCGATGAATCGAGGACGGCTTCATCGTATTCAGCGAAAACCTTTTCCTCGGCAAAACGCAGAAGCTTTCCGCCGAAGCCCTTGCCCTGATATCCGGTAAGTACAAACAGTCTGCCGATATCATTGCCGTCTACGGTAACGGTTCCGGCAGGTACGTCCTCGTCCGTGAACAGCAGCCAGACCTTTCCGGCTCTAATGTCGCTGATGATCTCCTCATCGCTGTGGTGTTCGAGGAAGAACCGCACCGCACCGGCAGGGTAATAATGCGGATATATGGCGTTTATCGTGGTGCGGACTATATTTCTGACTGCCTCTGCCATAGATGTATCAGCCTTTATGATATCCATGTCGCACCTCCGGAACGGAATTAGTGAATAGTGAATAATTTCGGTGTCCGCCGACGCGGACGGAATTGAATTGCTGTAGGGGCGCATTCCGTGCGCCCGTATCATACGATGCAACGAACAAGAAACCGATTGTAGGGGCGGCGTTTCGCCGCCCGCCTCCAGTTGCAGCGGTTTCGCCTTGTAGGGGCGCATTCCGTGCGCCCGGGGGTTAACGGACACGCTGCCGGGAATAAATACAAACGGCACGGTCGAACGATGTTCGCCCCTACTTAGGAACGCCGAGGGCGGCGTTCCCTACAGTTTGCTGCCGGTATATTCGTAACCTGCGGCAGCGTGGAAAACAGGCGTATGCCTGTTCAGTTCTTGAGGCTCTGCATCGGTGCAGGGATACGTCCGCCGCGGTCGATGAACTTCGCAGGGGACTTCTCCCGGATAGGCATAATGGGACCGCTTCCCAGAAGTCCGCCGAATTCGAGGGTCTCGCCCTCTTTTTTGCCGATAGCAGGGATAAGACGAACAGCAGTGGTCTTGGAGTTGACCATGCCGATAGCTGCCTCGTCCGCGATGATAGCGGAAATGGTCTCGGGAGTGATATCGCCGGGAACTACTATCATATCAAGTCCGACTGAGCAGACCGCGGTCATTGCTTCGAGCTTTTCGAGGCTGAGAACACCGGCAGTTGCCGCGTCTATCATGCCTGCGTCCTCGGAAACGGGGATAAATGCGCCGGAAAGTCCTCCGACTGTTGAGGAAGCCATGACTCCGCCCTTCTTTACGGCATCGTTGAGCATTGCAAGACAGGCGGTAGTGCCGTGGGTACCGCACATTTCAAGTCCCATTTCCTCGAGGATATGGGCAACGCTGTCTCCGACCGCAGGTGTGGGTGCGAGCGAGAGGTCAACTATGCCGAAGGGAACTCCCAGAAGCTCGGAGGCTCTTGCTCCGACGAGCTGTCCCATACGGGTTATCTTGAATGCGGTCTTTTTGATGACGTCTGCTATCTCGTCAATGGTGGCATCAGGGTACTTTGTGAGGGCTGCACGGACAACTCCGGGTCCGGATACGCCGACGTGTATCTCACAGTCAGGCTCGCCTACGCCGTGGAAAGCACCTGCCATGAAGGGGTTATCCTCGACGGCATTGCAGAACACTACGAGCTTTGCGGGACCTATGCAGTCGCGGTCGGCAGTTCTCTCGGCGGACTGCTTAACTATCTGACCCATGATCTTTACGGCGTCCATATTGATGCCGGACTTGGTCGAACCGATATTGACTGATGAGCAGAGGTTCTGGGTAACGTCAAGAGCCTCCGGGATAGACCTGATAAGCGCCATATCACCGGCACTGAAGCCCTTGTGGACGAGTGCTGAATAGCCTCCGATGAAGTTTACTCCGCAGGTATCGGCAGCTCTCTGGAGAGCCTTTGCGAACCTGACGGGGTCGCCGTCCGGACAGGCTGCACAGAGCATTGCGACAGGCGTAACGGAAATTCTCTTGTTGACTATCGGGATACCGTATTCGGTCTCGATCTGCTGACCTACGGCAACGAGATTGCCTGCCCTTGAAACTATCTTGTTGTAGACCTTTTCACAGGCTTTGTCGATATCGGTGTCGATACAGTCGAGGAGGGAGATACCCATTGTGATAGTACGGATATCGAGGTATTCGTCCTGTATCATTCTAATAGTTTCGAGTATATTATAAGCGTTGAGCATTTTATTTTACCCTTTCATTATTTTATGAATTGAGAATTAATGTATCGCCTGTCGGCGATAATATTTAAATCAGTCTGCGTCAGAAGGCACAATAATTCTCCATTTTGAATTCTCAATTTCTTCACTGTTCAGACTGTGTGCATGGAGTTGAAGATGTCCTCGTGCATGGTGTGGATAGAGAGACCGAGCTCCTTTCCGAGGGAGTCCATGCGTTCAACGAGCTTTGCGAAATCCGCATTTATAGCGGTTATATCCACAAGCATTATCATTGCGAACATATCCTGGAGAACGCTCTGTGTCACCTCGATAACGTTGACGTTGTACTCAGCGCAGATACCGCTGACCTTGTGAAGGATACCGACCGTGTCCTTGCCTATAACAGTTACGACTGCTCTCATAAAAAATACCTCCGTTTTCCGCGCCGTACCGGGACGGTGCATAAGTATGACAATATTATAACATACTTTTTCCGAAATAGCAAGCAGAAATTAGCAGGGGAGGATATTATCCGTCCGCACCCGGAAATGCTGTCTGCTGCTCGCCGATCACTGCAAATGTATTGACATTTGCAGCAAAAAGATGTATAATATGAACATACACAGGAGGCGATCAGCTATGACCGAATACCTAAAAAATTATATGAAATACGTTCAGGAAAGGCTCGATAAGTGCTCCGACTGCGCCGGGCTCGACGAGATAATGGCTGAACATAAGGACAAGATCGCGTTCATGCAGCACGAAAGGATAGTCCACTTCCTTGTAACGATGATGTTCGCACTGATACTCTCGATATTCATGGGCATCGTGATCTTTACCGAAAATCCGGCAATGCTGCTGCTTGTGACCATAATTATCGTGCTTCTCGGCTTCTACATAAAGCACTACTACTTCCTCGAAAATACCGTCCAGAAGATGTACCGCGTATACGACGATATCCTCAGAAAACGCCGGAATATAGCCGAAGGGAGTGTGAGCAACGACCATGACTAAAAAGGAAAGGGCTGTCCTTGCGGAGGCTGCCCTCGAAAAGCTCTACCCCGATGCGGTCTGCACCCTCGACTACGAAAAGCCCTATGAACTGCTGTTTGCGACAAGGCTTGCGGCTCAGTGTACCGATGCGAGGGTCAACATCGTGACGCAGACGCTTTTCAAGAAATATCCAACCCTCGAAAGCTTCGCGGAGGCTGACCTCACGGAGCTCGAGCAGGACGTCCGTCCATGCGGATTTTACCGTACAAAGGCGAAAAGTCTCAGGGAAACGGCACAGCGCCTCATCAGTGACTTCGGAGGCGAGGTGCCCGGCACTATGGAGGAGCTCCTCAGCCTGCCGGGAGTCGGCAGAAAGACCGCGAACCTCATTCTCGGCGACGTTTTCGGCAAGCCTGCCGTCGTCACCGACACACACTGCATAAGAATTTCCGGCAGGCTCGGACTTACCTCCGAGACCGAACCGGCAAAGGTCGAGCGTGACCTGCGGAAGCTCCTTGACCCGGCAAAGTCAAACCTTTTCTGCCACAGAATTGTGTTTTTCGGCAGGGACATCTGCCGTGCAAGAAGCCCGAAATGCGGAGAATGTCCGCTTTCCGAAATTTGCAGGCACCACAAAGATGAACAAAAACGGAGGTAACAGATATGTTGTTCGATTTCAAACTGAGCACCCCCGAGGAGGGACTTGTTGACATTACAAACGAGGTGACAGAGGCTATCATGGAGAGCGGAGTTCTTGAGGGACTCTGCGTGATATTCTGTCCCCACACCACAGCCGCGATAACTATAAACGAGAACGCTGACCCAGACGTAAAGGCCGATTTTGTGCTTGGAATGGACAGATCCTTCCCCGAGCTGAGCGCTTTCCGGCACGCTGAGGGCAATTCCGATGCCCACATAAAATCCTCGACTATCGGTGCGAGCGAGACCATTATCATCGCCGGCGGAAAACCTCTTCTCGGCACATGGCAGAACATCTACTTCTGCGAATTTGACGGTCCGCGCACAAGAAAATTCTATGTCAAGATAATGGGAGGCTGATGTCATGGACGACAAGATCGAAAAGCTCCGCGGTATCGTTGAGCGGTCGCACAATATTGTGTTTTTCGGAGGTGCAGGCGTTTCCACAGAAAGCGGTATCCCCGATTTCAGAAGCGTTGACGGTCTCTACAATCAGCAGTGGAAATACCCGCCCGAGACCATTCTCAGCCACACCTTCTTCATGAAGAAAACGGAGGAATTCTACCGCTTTTACCGTGCGAAAATGATCTGCACATCGGCAAAGCCGAATGCCGCACACCTGAAGCTTGCCGAGCTTGAGGAAAAGGGTAAGCTCTCCGCGATAGTCACCCAGAATATCGACGGTCTCCATCAGGCTGCCGGCAGCAAAAGGGTCTATGAGCTGCACGGGAGCGTTCTGCGGAACAACTGCATGAAGTGCCGGAAATTCTACGGATTAGAGGCAATTACCGGCTCTGAGGGCATACCAAGATGCGAGTGCGGCGGCATTATAAAGCCGGACGTTGTTCTGTATGAGGAGGGGCTCGACGATGCGGTAGTTTCCGGAGCTGTCAGCGCGATATCCAATGCGGATACGCTGATAATCGGCGGTACTTCGCTGAATGTCTACCCTGCGGCGGGACTTGTCCGCTATTTCCGGGGCGATAACCTTGTGATAATCAACATGGCGCCGACGCAGATGGACAGCAACGCCGACCTCGTCATTGACAGCAAAATAGGCGAGGTATTCTCGCAGATATAAACTGAAAAGGACGCCGTATGGCGTCCTTTTTTGAGTTGAGAGTTGAGAGTTGAAAGTGTAGGGGCGAACATCGTTCGCCCGCGAATAGCGAAAAACACGCCGGCAGCGAAATCACAACACTTTTTAGCACCTATGCAATAAATCAAGGAACGCCGAGGGCGGCGTTCCCTACAATGATGCCATGATGATTTGTCGTGTCCCGGCGAATAATATCCGTCCCTACAGACAAGCAACTGTCAGGCGTTGATAAAGGCTTCGCTGACGGTCTCGCAGACCTGCGCGAAATAGTCCTGTTCACGGAGCTTTGCGGCGCATTTTCCGGCAGCTTCCGTGTCGCTGAAAAGTCCGAATACAGCCGAACCGCTGCCGGTCATGACGGCATTTGCAGCGTCCATAGCGAGCATTTCACGTTTCAGGGCGAAAACCTCGTCAAGCTGTACCGCCTGCTCAAAGAGGTTGCCGAAGAAGCGGTGAGCATCGTCCGGAGCGTTTCTAAGAGCGTTCACAAGTCCCGGAGTATCGGGGTGCAGCGGCTTTTCAAGAGCATCTATACGCGCATAAGCCTCGCCGGTGGAAACGCCCTCCGTGCCCTTTGCGATGACGAGGATACGTCCCGACCAGTCCGGCAGCGGAGCTATCTCCTCGCCGATGCCGCCCACGCAGGCGGTTCCTCCCGTGAAGAAAAACGGAACGTCCGCGCCGAGCTTCTTGCCCATTGCGGCGAGCTCAGATGCGGAAAATCTCTCCCCGGTGAGGACGTTGAGACAGTGCAGAACAGCGGCAGCGTCCGTGCTTCCGCCGCCCATTCCTGCCTGCGAGGGAATGCCCTTTTTAATATGTATACGGCAGTCCGCAGCAATACCGGCGGTCTCACAGAAGAGCTTTGCGGCTTTGTAGGCTATATTCCGTTCATCGCATGGGATAGGGTCAGCTTTTGCGAAGTCCTCCGGCAGCTCGCAGGAAATACTTATCCCGCTGCCGGAAAGCTCGACCTCGACCTCGTCGTAGATGCCGACGGTCTGGAAAACGCTCTCGATGAGGTGGTAGCCGTTATCGAGCCTGCCCGTAACATCGAGCGCAAGATTTATCTTTGCGGAGGTCTTTATCTTCATTTTTTCTCGTCCTCTAACTTTTGCAGGAACTTCTCGATGCGCTTCATAGCCTCCATGAGGTGCTTGAGCGAATATGCGTAGGAAATGCGGATATGTCCCTCGCCGGACGCACCGAATGCGCTTCCGGGAACGGTCGCGACCTTTTCCTCATAGAGCAGTCTCTCGCAGAATTCCTCGCTGGTGAGCCCGGTGGACTTTATGCAGGGGAAAACGTAGAATGCACCTTCGGGGTCGAAGCAGGTGAGTCCGAGGCGGTTGAATTCGCTGACGAGGAACTTGCGGCGGATATTGTACTCGTCCACCATTTTTGCTATCTCGGTGTCGCAGGAGGTCAGCGCCTCGACTGCGGCGTTCTGGCTTATGTAGGGACTGCACATGATGCCGTACTGGTGTATCTTGGATATCTGTGTGATTATCGGCTCGGGAGCAGTAACGTAGCCGAGTCTCCAGCCGGTCATGGCGTAGGCTTTGGAGAATCCGTTGACGTAGATAGTGCGCTCAGCCATGCCGTCCAGCTCGATTATGGAAACGTGCTTTCTGCCGTAGGTGAGCTCGGAGTATATCTCGTCCGAGAGGACCATGATGTTGGTATCGCGGAGGAGCTCAGCGATAGGCTCGAGGTCCTCGCGTGTCATGACGGCACCGGTCGGATTGTTCGGGAAGGGCAGTATCAGGAGCTTTGTGCGGTCGGTTATCTTGTCGCGGAGGTCGTCAACGGTCAGCTTGAAGTTGTTCTCCAGCTTGGTGGGAACGGAGACCGCAACTCCTCCCGAAAGCTCAACGAGGGGGGCGTAACAGACGAAGCATGGCTCGACCACGAGGACCTCGTCGCCGGGGTCAACAAGTCCCCTGATAGCGAGGTCGATAGCCTCGGAGCCGCCGACGGTAACGATGACCTCCTTTGCCGGGTCGTACTCAACGCCGTGTTTTTTCTTTATGCGCTCGGAAACGGCTCTCCTGAGCGGTTCAAGTCCCTTGTTCGGACCGTAGATGATGTGCTTGCGTTCGAGGACGTTTATGGCAGCCTTTCTGATGACCCACGGTGTTGAGAAGTCCGGCTCGCCTACTCCGAGGGAGATAACGCCCTCCATAGTGCCTGCGATATCGAAGAATTTACGGATACCGGAGGGCTTTATGCTTTTTATCTTGTTGGAAAGAACCTTATCGTAATCTATCACGGTCAACCCAGACCCCTTTCGTCCGGCTCCTCATCGTCGATGAAGATGCCCTTTTCCTTGTATTTTTTGAGGATAAAGTGGGTGGAGGTGGAGAGTATGCCGTCAATGGTGGCGAGCCTCTCCGATACGAAGAAGGCGACGTCCTTGAGGTTGCTGCCCTTGACCTCGACTGCAAGGTCGTAAGCACCGGAGGACATGAGGCTGACGCTCTCGACCTCGTCGTACATCATGATAGTCTTTGCGATATCGTCGAAGCCGCAGTCGCGCTGGGGAGTGACCTTGAGCTCAATGGTAGCGTGTACCGCGGATTTGTCGTACTTGTCGTCATCGAGGATAACGCTGTAGCCGCGGATAACGCCGCTCTCCTCGAGCTTGCTTATCTCCTCGGCAGCCTGTTCAGGGGTGATGCCGAGCATTTCGCCGAGCGCCGTATTGGAGATACGGGCGTTCTGCTGTAATATTTTTATGATATCGTTCATAGTAACAACTTCCCTTCTTTATAATTTGGAATTCGTAATGCGGTTATGAATTCTGCGTAGGGCGCTTTCCGAGCGCCCGCAGAACGGCTGACGCTTAATTCGGGCGAGCGGAACTCGCCCCTACATTAGATCCGTCCGCTGATATACGGACGCAACAATTCCTGATCCTGCATTCCGAATCAATCAATACTGATAAACTGCGGCTTTCGGTCCTTGAAGTATGCAAGCCGGGTGAATCCGGCTTCAAAGGCTGTGCGTACACCTGCCGCACAGTCCGCACCGATGTCCCCGACAGTGTGCGAATCCGAGCCCACGGATATGATCTCGCCGCCAAGATCACGGAACATTTTTACATATTTCAGGTCGGGAAAGGTATCTCCGAAGCCCTGTCTGATACCGGAGGTATTTATCTCGATGCCCTTGCCGTTCTGAGCGAGGGTACGGAAGGAATCAGCGATGATATCGTCAAAGCGGCTGATATCTGCTTCGATGCCGTTGCGCTGCTTCATATAGCGCAGGCAGTAGGTGATATGACCGAGAACGTCGAAGAGTCCGGTCCTGCACATCTCGGCGACTTCCTTGAAGTAGCGTTCGAGGAGGTCATATATACCGTCCATGGACATCTGGGTGTAGTCTATGTAGTAGAAATCCTTTTCACCGGCTATCTGGTGGACTGAACCTATTATAAGATCGAGTCTTTTGTCAGCGTTGACCTTTTCCGCGACAGCCCTGTCATGGAGTATCTGACCGAGCTCTGTACCGCAGATGAGGTTGAGCTTTCCGGCGTATTTCTCCTTGAGTGCTGTTACGGCTGAGACGGAAGCCTCGAAGTCCTTGGCGTAGTCATAGTAATCGAGGACTTCCTTTTCCTTGGCGGAGTAGTGCTCCTCGGAGTACCAGGCATTGCACTCGCAGTGATCGGTAATTGCGTAGGCGGCAAGACCGAGCTCCGCGGCTCGTCTGACGCATTCATTGATGTCAGCTTCGGAGTCCATTGAAAACTGTGTGTGGGTGTGGCAGTCGAAAAGGTTCATATATCTACCTCCTGTTACCAATGTATTTTATAATTATACCATATATAATAAAAAATAGCAACTGTTAATTGAAATTTCAGATGTGCAAAGATCACGGATATGTATGCAAATAATATTGTAGGAGCGCATTCCGTGCGACCGCGAAATACGGATACATATGAAAGTTCAGGCTGCCGACTTTGGTAAAAAAATAAAATTATCATACCCTCTTTATTTTTATTCCAGAGTATGATATAATTATAACATACAATGCGTTTCGTAGGAGACGTTATAATAAACGGAGGTTTTTATTTATGAGAGCAGTCGTAACTGTAATAGGCAAGGACACCGTTGGTATCCTTCATAAGGTGAGCGGTATCTGTGCCGAGTATAATGTGAACGTTATAGAAGTAACACAGAGCGTTCTTCAGGATATGTTTGCAATGATAATGCTTGTGGACATAACAGGCATCAGCGGGGATTTCTCTGC
>Ga0310691_10002658_pt1 | contig 23032 bp, 18 predicted proteins | sample 176DNAGHGlowgp2_FD_203887 | JGI IMG/M metagenome (GOLD analysis project Ga0310691, IMG submission 203887) | Sheep rumen microbial communities from Palmerston North, Manawatu-Wanganui, New Zealand - 1766 DNA GHGlow gp2 (v2) (version 2) | ecosystem: Host-associated > Mammals > Digestive system >...
CCATTGATTTCAACTATATCATCGTTTAAGCATATAAGACTTTTCGCTACTCCTGTTTTACCGGTGTCTTCATCATCCGATTTAAGTATTGAGATACTGAAAGAACCATCTGTAGTACTTATACATTTGTCACTGCCTACAATCGCTTCCATATTCTTTGCGTGCACAAACAAACTTCCTTCCGCACCAAGACTAATATCCTGACCTGCAGCAAGAGTCATATTGCCACCAGCTATTAAAGCAATATTATTCGCTGCAACGACGGCGTCACTAGTTGATGTGCATAGATCTCGCACTGTTATCTTGTTGCCGGCATGGTCCGTGATCGTTGGAAGACTCAGATTGTTGTCAATATCTAGCAGCTCATTTTCATTAAGTGTTCTTACCTCATGAGTCTGTAAATCTCTAACTTGATTACCAGTTATCAGTAATGCGTTTTTAATGTTTGTTCTGTTGTCCGTCTCTTCCTTTACTGATAGATCGTCGGTTGCTTTTGCAGCCTGCGCAGATTTTCCGCTAGACGATCTGGATCTGGAACCGCCGCGCTTCGACTCGGAAGTCTTATTACTTGTCTTTCCCTGGTAATTACTTACTGGTATATAACTTCCAATTTTGTAAGTGCAGTTTTCAGGATTGACTAAGTCGTACGATATAGACAAGCATATTAAAATTTCATCAATATTATGTGGTTCACTATAGCACCGTACACGATCACAAAGTTTTAGACGACTGACGTGGTCCGGATCTACCAAATGCAAATCAATAGCTTTTATTTCAAGATCATCTGGCAGCACACGGCTTTGCTCATCCAAATATCTTTGTGCTTTTGCCATCAACTCGGAAGGTTCATCGACATCGCTCCACTCCTCGTGATGGACAATTTGACCAAACTTTTCGATGGCGTTCTCATTTCTAAGATAGTCGCTTCCATTGTTTACAGAACCAATCTTCAAATTGTCTTTTCCGGTCGGAAGCAAAATGGTAAATATGTCATCTATTGGATAACTTATGTTCAAGTCTAAAAGATTCACCGAAAACTCTATTTCCTGCTCATTAAGTGGATAATCATTTAACGATTGAAAAGGATCTTTTATGTAATCCAAATATGTAGTAGACCCAACAGTTCTTGTCCTTAATACTCCGCCATACTCGTTTAAAAGGCATGTGTCTAAAGCGCTTGCTGCGTCCGAGTAAGAAGTATAGTTAAAAATGTCAGTATCTGAAACTGTACTATTTGAGTTTTTTGTAACTGTAATATAATCATCGTCATACGAAAACTTCTTCCATGACTCAACTTGAGTATTATGCGAGTCAACGATCTCTTTAAATACAGATCTTATAGTTGCTTTATTGTCGTCAAGGTATTTGAACGGTTGGATTATGCTGTCAAGTAAAAAAGACAAATCCCCTTCACATACTACTTTTTTCTGTTTATAGAAGTCAGGAGTTGCTTCTATCACTCGCCCTCGGAACAATAGATCGTCGTCCTCATAAACAAGCACGAGAGTTGTCATAGGCTTGATATAATCGTATCGTTCATGATTTGGCAAAATAACGAATGACAAACTTCCGGACTTGTTGACTTCAAGCTTCAATTCCGGAGATAACACACTTCCCATTTCAGGGAAAGCGGAACTATATATTAAATATCCGTCAGCGTAAATAGTGTATTCTACCAATTATAATTCCCCTCCCCTGAATGAGAATTTAACAGTCGCAGCCGAATTTGAATTGTTCTCTAAGCTAATTATTAATTCCCTATTATCTTCTTGGGATTCCTTAAACAAAGTAATGCCTCTATAATGATGTTCACCATTCTTTAAAGAAGTTGTTTTGCCGCCAATAATTAATTGTACAGCGTCGTCAGCAGCGCTGCAATCAATCATTGGCCTTATAGGCTCCTCATACAAATATATAGTAACATCTATTTTTCCTTTTGCCGGAACAGAAATTCCACTGGCATAGTCTGTAAACTCAGTAATAATGCCATTTTCAAAGTTAAACGGATCCCAAAGCCAAGGTTCATTAATAGTCTGCAGATTTCGTTTATAAGGAAACAAATTATAATTTATAGTTATTGTACTCCAATTACTGCTAGGGCTTGGCTCTCCCAAATAAAAGAGTCCCTCATAGTAATATGCCGGATCATCCGCTAAATAGCACACGAGGGACTCTCCGTGTAAATAGTTGAGTATCGTAGTATAGGCTGCTTCCCAACTACCCCATTTGGTGTTGTCCACTATAAACTGCCAGGATCCTGATCGATTTTGGTATGTCATATAACCAGTTAGCATTTTGCTAAAATCTACGGAACCATTCTTCCCTGGAATATTTATCAGCGATACATTTGGTGAAGGGGGATTAACTGTGGGGCGAGACGTTGGAATTAGATGCCAGTCCTCCCATGAATGCTTTCCTTCAATACGACTATGTGCAAATTGTGTACCGGAAATATCAGCTTCATAGGTCACGCCAAGCTTTCCGAACACAATCGAATGCTGACCGTTATATTGCACAAGCATACGTTACATCCCCCTTCTATGATACAATGACAAATCGCCCAGTCGTTTGTCGATCTTCGTATCGATTTGTCCAACAAGAGCGCCGCTGTCCATAACGATTTTCATGTTTTTTATTTCATGAGTCATTGCGTCAATCTTCTCGTTAAACCTGTTAACTACATCACCAAAATCGTGATTGACAGATTCCTGGGCAGCCTGATCATTGTTCTTCCGATTTCTCTGAGTCGCGGCAATATTTGAGGCCAGAGCGGAGCTGCGAACTGAAGTGGAATAATTGCCGAACGTTCGTTGTATACTTTCATCAGCGTTTTGAACGTTACTCAAATCGACAACAGGCGTTATGACTGGATCAATGTCGATCCCGTCTTCTAAAATTCCGTATAATGTACTCAAAGTGTTTCGAACTGTATCTACCATTCCAACTGCGGCGTCCCTTGCAGAATTCTCAGCCTCATAAGCGCTGTCAGACGAACCAACAGCCAAGCCCTCGACAAAATAGCGCCCCAACTGAGCACCAACTTTAGAAGGCGAGTTAATATCCAAAACACGTTCGACCGCTTCTTTCATCATTTTTGCAGCATATCTAGCTGCGTTTGACGCGAGATACGTGTTGAATACAACACCATCAGACAAACCTAAAACGTAATTCTTGCCGATTTCTTTAAACGCCTTTAGATGCTCATCCTTTTTTAATTCATTCAGCATATTATTTGGAACGTCTTTTGTGGGGGTAATATCCGACTTAGAAAACGCCGTCAATATATGATTTGAAAACGTTTCTCCTGTTTTTGTAAAATTATCTTTCAGACTTGCATCAGCAGTTAGCATATTAGCCAACGCGCCAAATCCTGCAAAGATATCAGAGACCTCAGGAAGATTCTCAATATTTTTTAACTGATCAGCAAATGTTTTAATAATCGTGGCTAAGCTGTACTCACTGTCATTAAACATTGACCCAAGAGCCTCGAGTCCAACTGCACCGTTCGTAATATTGCTATAGACGTCACCCTGTCCGAGATGGCTCAGTAAATCCGCCGTTGCTTTTGCCACATCAACTGCGGCACTGACATCCGTTACGATAGTGGAGTCTGTCAAGCCAGCAAATGCGTCTTTCGAGCCGCTTATACTTTGGCCGAGACGATCCATAGAATCAAACACGGTCTCCTGTTTGGTATCGCCAGTAAAGAATTTATCAAGAGCACCCTTGTTATTTTCTATGCTCGTAGCATGCGTGCTAAGATCACTCAGGAACGTTGCTATGGTACTTGCTACATCGATAGCCGCCTGTGTATCGGACTCAATTTGCGTTTTGGATAAACCGCTTGTGTTAGTATGAAACGTTCCTATACTTTCTCCAAAGGTTTTAACGTTATCGAGTATTCCGCCAATCTTTTCGTTATACTTCTTAAGACCATTTCCGCTTGGCATTGTGTCTGAATTACCAATGGCATCAAAGAATTTTGTCTTAAGTGATTTAACCACTTCAATAGAAGAGTCAACATCGGTATCAATATTCTTGTCATTTGAAATGCCAGTTACACCATTCCAAAGATCGGAGATAGCTGTGCCAAACGAGCTAACGTCTTTAAGTAACAACGAAGCAGTTGTTGTATACTCTGTAACGAATCCAGAAGCGTCGGTAAGATTATATGGAGTAAGCGAACTGAAGAATGTGTGAAGCTTTTCTGCCATTCCTGTGGCAGCAGCCATATCCTCATCAAGACTTCCGTCTTCACTTATACCATCTATACCTGTTCGAACGCTTTCCATCGCTTCTCCAAAGTCTTTTAAATCTTCATTGTAAACTTTCGTAAACCCACTCTTAATTCTTGCAATTGCGGAAGATATAGATTCTAATACCTTTCCGCCTCGGTCTATTGCCGCTGAAAATCCGCCATTGGTCCATTGATCAAGCACGCCTAATCCTGTAACCATTGCTGTAACGGCTGCTATAATAGCGTCAGCCGCTGCACCAATAGCAAGAGCACCCAATACCAACGCTTCTTTTCCTAAAGGAATAAGCCCGACAATCAAACTTGCCGCCAGTATGCCCGCGATAATTGGCAAGTTTAATCCAAGTTTTTCACCGAAAGAGGAAAGCACTGTTGCAATCGTATCGAGTATCTCTCCACCTCGTTGTATGGCCTCATCGAGCTTCAAACCGGGAATTTCATCTAGCTTTCCAAGTCCAAACAAAAGCAAACCAGCGGCTACGACAAACGCATCTAGGGCAGCGGCTATCGCTCCAGCACCTTCTATCAAAGATTCTGGTCCACTGGGGATCAATCCAACGATCAAACTTGCCGCCAGTATACCAGCAATAATTGGTAAATTTATTCCAAGCTTATCACCGAAGTCTTTCAAAGCTTCGGCCGTTAGACTGAGTATAACCTTTCCTCGCTCGATTGACCAACGAAGATCAAGTCCCTCAATGCGGTCAAGTTCTCCCAATCCGCCGACAATGATAACTGCCGCCATTACGAATATACTGAGTGCTCCGGCTATGGATCCAGCACCTTTAAGCATGGCCTTCGCACGTTTGTTATCTGTTCCACCGCCAACAAACATGCAAGCCGCTACAAATGCGCCAAGTGCTATTGCAAGCGATATGGAAAACGAATATAACAAATTCGGATCTGTTCCTTTAATCTTGTTGAGAACATATCCAAATACGCCGATGACAGCAGCGATACCGCCAAACAAAACGAGCATGGTCATTGGTTTGAACTTATCCCCAAAATGCCCAAGTATAGCGGCTATGCCTGCTATTGATCCCATAATCGCCAATATTCCAATGAGTCCTCTGGCAAGTTCATCCCAGGACAGTTTTCCAATGGACTTCATTGTAGAACCGATGATCGCTATGCACTCTCCAAAATCCACAAAGCCTTCAAACTTGATCTTTGTCGCTCCGACCTTACCCATGACCCACATAAGTCCAGCCATAAGCAACATAATGGCGCCAAGGCCGGCAAGTCCTTTGCCCATTTTATCCCATGACATATCAGAGAGCGTATGAATAACCACGGCGAGGATTTCAATGCCAAGCGCAAGATCCCAAAAGCCTTTGACTTTGAGTTTTTCGAATTTAATTGCCTTTAACAAAGCCAGAAAACCAACTGTAACCCCGAGCATTACACCGAGTTTCCATAAACCACTCAAGAATGTTTTCGTCTTCATCTTGCTAAGGATGAGTAATGCTGTGGTCAATATGCCCATACCGATGGCCAAATCCATGACCGATTTTCCTATATTCTTTATTATACTGAAATCTGTTTTTTTCTCTTTTTTATTACCGGAAGCAATCTTCTTAAGTAATGCAAAAACGCCAACAATAATACCGGCAATAATAGCAAGGCCGATAAGACCTCTTTTAAGCTCAGCGGGTTTTATTATTGCTCCGAGAACAACAATTGCCGCGGTAACGATTCCAAAAGAAATAGCTATTTTGAACAGGGAATCTGCTATTCTTTCTATGGCTTTTTTCTCGTTCTTTTCTTCCCCGATGCCTATGGAGCTTTTAATATCTTTTATTTTACCCGCTACATATTTTAAAGCGCCAAGAACTCCGGCGATCGCTACTCCAGCTTTAATAAGTTTTCCCTTCAAGTCAAACTTTTCTGTGGACTCAATTATTGTATCGCCGGCGCCTTCGACACCCTTAGCACCGAACAATCCATTGAATAATTCAAATATGCCAGAAAATGCTTCACCGATCCTGTCAAACGTGCCCGCAACCTTATCCCTGAACTCGAGTATTTTTTCAGCGGTTTCAGCGCTCAAAACACCGCGATCTGATTTTTTACCGCTAAAGAATACACCAAGTACTGACATAGGACTCTTAACAAGAGGTTCTAATGCTTCAGCAATCTTTATAAGTGCTCCAAATAAACGGTTTCTCCACTTTACAATATTATCAGCCGTTTCTTTGTTCAGGCCACCACGCTCAGAAATCTTGCCTGATATTAGAACGGAGATACCATTTCCGATCTTAGCGAGCCATTCTTTTATTCCGTCAATGCGTTTCTTTACTTCTTCAGGTAGGTTATTATTTTTAAAGTTTATTCCGCTAACAAAATAAGCAACCCTAGCAAATATACCTCCAAATGCTGCCTTAAGCTTTTCAAAGACACCACTTACCCAATCCCTGAACATCAACGCCTTTTCAGCAATGTTACTCTTAAGGCCTTCGGCTTTTTCTCCGGTAAAGAGCGTGGTTAACGTCTTCCAAATATTACCAAACCATTCTTTTATTCCGTCAATGCGTTTCTTTACTTCATCAGGTAGGTTAATATTTTTAAAGCTTATTCCGCTAACAAAATAAGCAACCCTGGCAAATATGCCTCCAAATGTATTCGATATAAAGTCAAGAACACCGTTTATTGTGCTTCGGAGTTTGTCAGCTTTTTCTATAAAATTCTTGCTGACGTTTTTAGTGGCTTTACCAGTAAATATATATGAGATGCTACCGAAGACACCGTCCATCGTATTTCTTATGCTAACGATTTTGTCTATGGTTTTCTGCTTTAATCCGCTATTTTCGCCAACTTCTCCAGTAAACGCAAGACGAATTAAAGAAAAAATCTTCTTTATAAGCCCGCAAATACCCTTGACAAGCTTGAGGGATTTGTTAACGTGCTCTTCGCCTTCAATGGATTCTTCTGCCAGCGCACCGGTCACAAGACTAATCGGTCCTATGCCAGCCTTAGCATATTCTGTTGCCTCTTCACTATCGGTTAATCCAAGTATGCTTTTAAAGAATTTGGTTACGCGACCAATGACTCCAGGAGCTTTGCCGGTCTTTTCGTCGCCTTCAAATGTAAGTGCAGCCCAAAAATCTTTGACTGTATCGATAGCGCTTGGCAAATTCTCTATAATATAAGCTACGATTTCGGAAACAATCTCAATGACAAAACCGGCAGTTTCCAGAAAATCTCTGAGACTCAAACCCAGATTTCTCACAAGCCCTACGAGCAAATCATCACCGAACGCATCTTTAAAACTCTGTCCTATGGAATCAAACGAAAAACCGACGTTTGATAAAGCATTTTTTATAGTATCGAATGCATATATCAAGCTGTCAATTATACCGGAATGCTTTACAATTCCAACGAAATAGTCAAACGTTTTTGTAAAGTTTAACAGCTTTTCCTCCGCCTCGTCAACAGGCTCTCTGAATCCAAAGAACAAAGCGAACGAACTGGCAAAAGAGCCTATAGCACTCCCTATTTTTTCAAATACTCCGATTACAGCACTAAGTACTGGATAATTTTCCTTAATATACTTTATGAAATTCGAAAAGGTATTGTTCTTTCCTGGATGTTTCGAATCAATGCTCTTCAAGAACGTTTCATAGCCCTTAAGAAAATCATGAAAAACAGCATGAACATTTGACAAAAAAGTTCCGAGTGGCCCGAACGCTTTTGTCACATTGTCTACAAATCTCGAATATGCATCGGTTTCATCAAGCTCTTTTGTCAAGTTCTCGATCATGCCAGAAATGAAATATATAAAATCGCGTACATCCTTAGTAATAGGCGTGAACATTCCGGCAATATTATTTGCTATCTTGACAATAGAACCTGTGAACTTTGTAATAATCTTAATAGCGGCGCTAAAACCTCTGGCTATAGCTTGCAATTTCTTCATCGCTATAGTCGTTTTGCTAGTCCCCTTTGCTGCCGCTTCAGCTGCTTTTTGATTACTTTTGGCAGCTTTCTCAGATGTCTCCGATGCCTTTTTATTTGATTCCGCTATGGCATTATTCTTTCGTGCATTGATTTGAGCGTTGTGAACGGCAATCGTAGTAGCCTTGTCCCACTCGCCAGTTTGCTTTAAACCAAGTGACTTCTGTAACTTTTTTACTGCCGCTTCTGTTTTAGGGCCATATATTCCATCAGCTGTTTTCTGATCCAGATAACCAAATTTGATTAATTCCTCCTGAAGCGCTTTAATATCGTCCTTCGGAGAATCTTTGGTAATCTTTTTGTCGATCTTGTCCAAACTGAATAGAGCTATTTTTCCATATTTCACGGCCGCCTGTGTGGCTTTATCCCAAGTTCCAGTCTGTTCTACTCCAAGTTTTTTCTGAATCTTTTTAATCGCGGCCTCGGTTTTAGGTCCGAGAATTCCGTCGACTGCTATCTTCTCCGAATCAGAAAGATACTTGTTTAATGACTTTTGCAGCTTTCGTACACTTTCGCCTTTATCACCAAGACCGAGACCCCTTTGAGCATGAGCCTGAAGCTTGAGTAAGGCATCGTCAGTCCTTAGCGCCGCTTTTGTCGCTTCATCAAGAACGCCGGTCTGTTCTACCCCGATTTCTTTTTGAAGTGCCTTTAAGGCTGCCTGCGTTTCGGGGCCAAATATCCCATCGGCGCCAAACTTATCGAGTCTAAAGCCATACTTTATAAGTTCTTTTTGAAGCTTCTTAACGTTATCGCCACGCATGCCGCGCTTAAGCCCTGTTTCTATAGCGCCGAGATCAGAAGCAACTTTCTTTGTTTCTTCGCCAAGACCGGACACAGCTTGAGTAGCTTCATTGGCACTCTCTGTAATTTCATCCGTTTTCTTTGCTATTTCACTGGCTTTTTCTGCAGTCTCTTCTTCCTCTTCTTCAACCTCCTGATAAAGTCCAAACATGTCAAGAAGCCCTGCAGACCAGTCTTTCAACGCTTTAGTTCCTTCATACAGGGCTTGCGTCATATTATCGGGTTTCAATATCGGAAAAACATTCGTAAGAGCCTCTCCAACGCCTTTTACGATGTTCATAAACGTCTGCCACAGATTTGAAGCGGCCTCGATCAGATCGTTGTAGCCGCCCATCTCATGCCAGGATTTCAGAATTTCATTGCGCCAATCTCTAAATATCGCTATATAGTCATACAAAGCGTTGGAAACGTCAGTCCAAAGCTTCATCGCCTCGTCTAGATTGCCGAAGAGATACTTAAATGTATCCATCCAGCCAGAACTAACAGCGTCTTTTACCGCTTGTACTGCGTCGCTAAACGTAAGCGCTTTTTGCGCCGCTTCATAGGCTTTTTGTCCAAATGGGTTCGAATCCGACGTATCCGCATACTTATTTAGTGCTTTAATCAACACTTCTGTCGTAAGCCAACCGTCAGTAAGAGTAGTTTCGAAATTCTTAAAATCTATTGTCGTTTCTTGTGTTGCTTTTGCTACTTGCTTTTGTGCCGCTGCAACTTTTTCAGCGCGGTCTTTTGTCGCTTTTTGAGCTTTTGCAAGAGCGGTCTGAGCTTTTTCAAGTTTCTCTTGATTTGTAACAACCATTGAGCCGATGTGATCGCCCTTTTTTACAAGAACACCAGATTCAATAGCTGTATCAATAAGAACCTCTTTAAACTCTTTCGTAGCCATTGTGGCATTTGAAATTGATTTCCAGTCTTGTAATTTAACAGCTCCTTGCGACAATGCCTGAGCAAAATTATACATTGCATGATTAGCTTGCTCAATGCTTGCACCTGATTTTGCGGCTTCGTTGCCGATGCCTTCCATGGCCATTTCAGCAGCTTCCAAATCAACGCCGGCTGCTGTAAATTTACCAATGGTTTGAACCATAGTGGCAAAATCATAAGAAGTTTCATCGGTGTACGTTTGTAATTTCTCGAGAACTTTCTCGACTTCTTCAACCGATTTTCCAGTTGCATTGGTAATCGTCTGAACAGCTTTCGTATAGGTCTCATACTTGCTTTGACCTGCGGATATATCGTCAAGTCCAAAGAATGCGTCAGCAACTTTCTTACCAGCTTCCATTGCCTTGCTGCTAAGCAAGCCAAATACATTTTCACCAATAGCACCAAGCTCTGAAAACTTGCTTGTTACTTTGTCTAAGCCGTTTTCTAATCCCGTTGTGTCGAGTTTTAGATCATCTGTATTAACAACGCCAGTAAAATTTAAGGCTTTCTTCAGGAGGTCTAGCGCCTTCATTGTTTGTGAAACGCCGGATAAGAATTGCCCATGCTGAAACTGCATTTGAACGATTCTGTTGTCTATACTGCTCATGAAGAGGTTACCTCCTTCCAAACGCCTTCTGATATTTCATCTGCGACAGGTTTTATTGCCGGATTGATATAGTCTTTTCCGGCGACATACCCGCCTCCGCCCGTTCCATGACCATACTGCAAAGCCATTGCAACGTTAAATCCTTCAACATTGTTCGTATTGATCCAGTTTATTGATGTAGACCCTCTGCTTCTCTCAATTACAAAATTCCAGGATTTTGCGGTTAATCCACTGTCAACCGGGGTAGCTTCAGAAAGCGCTTTTTTTCCTGCTTCTCCATATTCCGCAAGCTTATTTAAATATCTTTGACCTTTCATCGCGTTCAAAAAACGTTCGGTCTTGCTAAAACTGCCAATATGCTTTACAGAAACGCCTTTCATAAATACTACCTCCTCTCCGGTGTTTTATCCTCTTGTATGCATCGCCTGTTTTCGTTTAGCATTTAACGATGCGTTTTGAGATAGGATTTTTTTATTGCCCATTTTCTTTTTGGGCGCGTTCTCAGCACTGCAAACCCGAATAAGAGTAAGCAATCTGTTGAAATTCCACTTGTCGCACTCAAATGGGATTTGATTCTGTGTCATCCAACAGTACACAAGTTCAGAAGTAATTATGCGATTGGACCTTTTAGAAGAATTATCTTTGGAAAACCACGTGGCCGTCATTGGGTCGTCTATATACGCTTTTACTTCCTTAATCGTTTTGAGTGACATCATTTGATATACTTTGGGATCAACGTTTTGCGTTATGGTCATGCAACGAACATAATCTATGAACTGTTCTTGAGTTTTTTCGCTTTCTTTTAAAAACGGTATGTGCCATTTTGATTCCCATTTAGATATGGAAAGTAAGGAATGCTCAAGCTTCAACCGAACAGGCTTGGTCCGAATGATCTTTTCTGTAGTTTCATCATATAGTTCGCCACCTTCGATTACGATCTCAAGCATACCCTACCCTCCTTTCGTTATTTAGCCTCTTGCGGCTATTTCCTGCCTAAGATTTGCCGGAATAACACCGTTTACAAACTCAACAAGCGCGTTTTCGTTCGTGTTGAGTTCAAAGTACAGCTCGGAAAACGCTTCGGTTTGTTCAAAATCTTCAGACAGTTTATGACCGTTTCTGACTTTAATAAACCGATCGTCTTCGGTGAGCTCGCCATAAGACTTGAGTATGATTTCTTTGATCAGCTCGGCAAGTCCCTTAACATCTTCTTTCTCTACAATGCGTTCGATCGTTTTCTGCATACCACCGTCTGTAGAGAACTCCATTTCCATCAGGTCTTTCTTACTGAGATGAAAATGATACTCGCCTGTCTTTTCATTGCCGTCGTAGTCCGTGTAAATGATTTCTTTCTTAAGCATATTACTCTTCTCCTTTTTTTCTTTAAAAGTCGGAGGGCCAGCCTAACTGAATACCCTCCGTTGTCATCTTGTTATCAGGTCGTAGTGGTAGAACCGCCAACATAACCAAGCAGAGTGTCGGGATCAGGCAGAGGACCGCCGCCATACAACGCGTTCTCCAGAGCAGTCTTCTTCGAAGAATCCAGCTTCCAGACGTCGATCGTTATAAGAGCGGTTGGCTTGTAGTTAAAGTTCTTGAACGCCACAGGAGTCGTAGTGACTTCCCAACTGAAGGTGATCGCATCAGGAGAATCGTTGATCGTCTCGTAGGAGCGCTCGGAAGGGGAGGCAGTGCAGTTATAAACCACGTGGATCTTGTAGTTGTTCGCCTCGGTGTCGGTGTCACTGCCGACCTTGGTGCGATAGCAGAAACCAAAGGGTTTGCGGCTCTGCTGGCCAACATAAACGCCAGTAGCAGGGCTTACGGAGCCATCACACTCGCCGAACTCGTCAGGATAGGTATAGGCTTCAATGGTCATACCAAAGGTCTCAGCAGAACGCAGGGTGGCGTACTTGATGTTATCAGCCCATAGATCGGTCGGCTCGGCGCCATCGGGGCTCTCGGTAACGCCGGTCAGACCATTCCATGCAACACCATTGCCATAAGCATTAGTCGTGGGGTCGAGAACGTACAAAACACCGTGGTCTACGCCGGTCTCAAAAATCCGCTTGCCGGTATCATCCCAAGAAATAGGAGTATTCGTAGCCATATTATTATTCCTCCTTGAAAATAAACAAATTCAGAACTTACCAGTAAATTCTGAAAGGATAGTGGTACAAATTGTCCGCCGGATAAGGTCTCTCGGCGGAGCATAAAGGCAATCCGATGATTTGGTCCCTGGTATCGTCGTCAGGATCTCTTGTGATGTATTTAATTGAATATTGATCGTATATCGCATACGGGGCGTTATCCGCGAACGTTACATCAGGTTTCTCCAGATCATAGATGATACATGGATACTCTATCTTGCGCCCGGTCGGAGGCTGAAAATATACGTTGTCGCAGAAGGTATGCAATATCTCGCTAAGCTTACTCCGCGGTTTCGCCATTATATACGCCTCCTATGGACAAAATGAGACGGGGATAGTTGGAGGCATCCACACCGGTCACCTTCCAGGCTGTCCCCATCCATTTGACATAGCGCATGTCCGCCATATGTGAAAGCGCATAAGGATTCGCGGTAATGCTGATCTGATTTGAAAACGTTATATCATCGTTGAGCTGGTCCTCACTGCTCTTTGTAAGGTTTCGGAAGTTCTTCAGGAGTTCACCCTTGTAGAAGTATTCCACGGGCTTCTCCTTCCAAACATCCGGCGAGGTCTCATCCTTAACGGTTTCGATATAACCCACAGCCCCATAAAACCTCGGCATACGCTATGTCACTCCCATTTTGATTTTTGCTTTTCTCTCGTCAGAGAGGAAACCAACCAATTGCCGTGCTTCGAAGAAGTTAGGATATTTTAGTCGGTCGTGGTAGTGCCGGAGCCGCTGTTGGACTTGAACACCGCAATGGCGGAGTAGGGCTTCATCAGCATGCCGGAACAGCGGGTTTCGATCAGGTACTTGAACTGGTTGTAGTCGATGTCGAAGTCGTCGAACATCGTGACCTCACCGCCCTTATCGGTACCAACACCATAGTCGTTCAGGTTGACCAGGATGCCGATCAGCTCGCGACCCTGGGCGTCGGTGTAATTCTCCAGCAGCTCGCAGGGAACGATATTGCGCGCACGAATCGCAGAAGAAACCTGGGCCTCGGTGTCGTACAGACGACGGCCGATGGAATCCTCAACCAGCAGCATGTTGGTCAGCCAATCCTCGGTGGTATAGAAGGTCGGGCTGCCGGTGCCCTTGTAGAACTTACGGGCCTTGATGATCGCCTTGATCGCCTTCTTGGCAGTCTCTTCATCGTCCGCACCGGGAGCGACGTACTGCTTAACAGTGAAGAAATCGACGTCGCTGACAATAGGACGAATCTTGTCTTCGAATATCTTGTCTTCGCTGCTAACGGGACGGCCGTCACCGATCAGAATCGCGCGGGCCAGCTCCTCGTTCAGCATCATGCGCATCTCGGTCTTCACCCAGGCGACAACAGCAGGCTTGGCCAGGTCGATCAAATCGTCTCGGTCAAACTTCTGCTTCTTGTACACGGTGGTAGGAGAGCTCTCGCGCTTCATCAGGCTGAAGAACTCTTCCTTCTTCAGGTTGCCCTTCAGATAACCCTTCGCACGAGCTTCGTCCTCGGTGATGTTAGCGAAGGTGGTCTTGATACGGGCCCAGGGATACTTCTTGACGCCAGCCAGAACCTGGTCAACCCAGGTGGTCTCGCGCTTTACGAACTCTGGCAGGTCGTTCAGCTCGTGGGCCTCGGGAAACAGGAATTCCAGACCATTAATGCCGTAGCCAATACGGTTGGGCAGGCTATTGGCGTACTGCTGATTTGTCATCTCAGGCACGGTCAAGCCGGTGGTGTCAACCGCGTGGGCCAGAGCGCCGCCCTCCTGCATGTGATGCTCGTAGGACTTGCGCAGAGAGCCATACTTGGGGCCTTCCTTGATTACGGTGTCGATGGCTTCCTGCATCGCAGCATGAGCCAGAACCGCCTCGTTGCCAGCGTTGTTTTCAAACAGATTATGAGACACGTCGTCTTCCTCCTTGTTATCTTCCTCTTTTTCAGCAATGGCCTGACCAACCAAAAACTGAACAACTTTCTTTTGCTTGTCGGTCATAGCGTCGTACACGTCTTTAACAGTCTCTTCAGACTCGTCTTCGGCATGCTCAAGTGCTTCAGTTTCTTTCTTTTTGCTATCGGTAAGCACTTCGGCCTCCTCCTTTTTATCTTCCTCAGTCTTTTCTTTTTCGTCCTCGTTCTTCTCCTCGGCCGTTTCCTTCTTCGCTTCTTTCTTGTCGTCGTCATCGGAATGCTCAATCACGATGTTTTCACCGTTGAAGAGAAGCGCCTCGAAATCGTCGCAATCCTCGTCATAGCTGTGCTCGAAGGAAAGTTCCTCAATTCGGGCTCCAGGATTAGCTCCGGCAAGACACAGACTGACCTCACGGATCATGCCATGAATCACGTCGCCGCCCTTTTGCACCAACTGATTAGCATAAATAGAAAGGGCCCTAACATCACCGTGCTTGACAAGTTCTTTTGCATTCTTGCCAGATTCGGTTTCGTTGAAGGACCCGTAAGTGTAAACGCCATCTTCCCGGTTCTCCAGGATCGCATGTCCCAGCACTTTGCCAGGGTCATCATGCTTGTGTGCCCAGACCAATGGTACTTTCATACCGTCGCAGTCGATAAAGGCATCCTTTCGAATCGTTCGACCGTCCGCACACTTTAGGTTGTTTTTAGTGGCGTAACCACCAAAGTCGAACTTAGGCATTTTAGTTACCTCCAAATATTTTAGGTAAAAATGTATCAAATCCATTCCAACTACAAGTCATCAACTTTTGTCTCAGCTATTGTGTCTTGAGACTCGTTAACAATCTGCTGTGGCAGTGGATTTTCAACCGGAATAATTGAACTATCATTTTGAATTTGATTAATCGGCTCCTGAACCATCATTGCTGGATCCAGAACTTGAGCTTCCTCATCGTCTTGATTAAGCCGTCGGTTTCTTAGCTCGTCAGCCTTAGGATCATCCGCAGGCTTAAAGCCGATAACAGAGCGCACCTCGTTCGGCGTAAGCACTTCGTTGCCGACAAATTTCTCGGCGATATCCGCGATCTTGCTGGCGGGAACGAGCTTGAACGGTTCAGACGAAAAGATTATTGAATGCCCTTGCGTCCGTGCCGTCTTGGTCAGGAACTTTCGCTTCATCTCGTCGACAATTGCAGAAAGAATTGGCTCGACAGTTCTGGTAGAGTAGTTAATCATGGCGTCCTCGCTGGCGGTACCGTTCAGTATCTCCGGTGTGACACCCAACTGGGAATAGAGCATATTCATCAGATACTCGATCTGATTGAGAAGGTTGTTTTCCACAGGCCGGTTGAGCTGCGTGATCCTCTCGGTGCCGTCTGTATAGGCAATACCGTACTTGGAACCAGCGAGCTGCATCTCAATGTCTTTCCGACGTTCCTCCGCCTGCTTTTTGCGGGTCGGGGATTTAACAACATATGGAAGCTGGATGATCAAGTCGAGCTTGCCAGAGCCACTCTGCTCATCCACAGCGTCGAGAATGTTCAGTTTCCTTATCAGGCGCTGCAAGGTTGAGTTCGGCTCATTCATCACCATGTAGAAGGGATTTTGAACAATTGCGGCCAGGCGTTTTGGAACCTCTATTTCTTCCTTCTGACCGGTCTGCTCGTTGTAAATAGATACGACGACAGACTGAGGCCGCCATTGAACGATCTTGGCGACCCTCATGGATGTGATGTCATATGAAGTTGACTTCGAAGGATCAACGGTTGTATCTATTGGCACAATCGCTACACAACCGTCATCAAACAAAGAAAGAACCGCGTCCTGTATAAAGGCGCGGCTTGTCTGGTCGATGTTTGGCTCCAGTGTCAAGCAGTTATTTAGACCGTCCGGGACAGTTTCCTTGTATCGTCCATTTTCGTCCAATTTTACATGCTCTATCTTGTTGCTAGCGACATCCATCGCGATTCGATTGTATATCGCCGTAATCAGGGAACGGTCGTTGCCAACCCGCAGCCTGATCTGATCCGGCCTATAATAACTCGCAGGGCCGGTATAACTTGAGGGACGATCCCGCCCCCTGAATGCGTTCCAGCTGTGCTGAAGACGCTCAAAAAATGTTGACATAGACCGTCCTCCTAGATTCCAAACCAAGAAGCCAAGGCATTAGAACCTCTGTCTAAAGTGCTTCTTGCACTATTGAAAAACGAGCTTATACTTCTAGCTGTCTTCTTAGCCTGTTTTGATGTTTTCTTTGCCGCCTTCCTGGTGTCTCTGGACAAATCTGTAAGCTCAGAAATCAGCTTATTGTGCTGCCTGACAAGCTTATCGGAAGCTCTTTGAATGTCCTTTTCAATTTTAAGAGCGGATGCAGAAACTGTTTGACTTGTCTCAAGAATGTTGTCATACATCTTTGCGCGTCTATCCGCGGCATTCTTTACAGAGCTTGCAGCAGAGGAAATACTAGAAACCAGCGAACCATGCGCAGACAATACTTTTCTTGCTGCATCTCCTATTGCGTCGCCAGCTTTATCAGCAGCTTTTGACATGGCTTCGCTCAAAGTCTTATGCTGTTCGGATATCTGCCCACCATATTGGTTTATTGTTTTTAGAATTTCCTCTGTCTTCTTCCGGCCTTTTTGCTCTGTACTTTTATTCTCAGCCTTCCTTTTTTTTACGGAATCTCCAGTAGAATCTTTAGCGTCTACAGTCTGAGACGCACCACTCTCAGTCTGCTCCGCTTGTGCATCGGTTGTAACTTGAGAATTCTGAGTCGTATTCGATGGAGGGGCGCTTACAGATTGAGTACTCACAGGCTGCTGAGGCAAACTCGTCATGGTTTGAGGTTGAGGCTGATATTGCGGCTGAGCCGATGCAGTTTTTGCAGCAAGTTCTCTGGCCATAGCCGTTCTTGTTGCTCCGTCGTATACTCCATTCTCTGGAAGACCGTGCGCTTTCTTAAAGTCGTTCAAAGCCTTCTGAGTCTCCGCCCCAAATTTGCCGTCAGAACCATATTTGTCAAGACTATAGCCAAGAGACTTTAATGTGTCCTGCATTCTTGTTACACTTTCGCCTTTGGCTCCTTTTCTAAGCGAATTCTTGGATTCGGTCTCCATCATTTTACTGGTTGCCAGGTCGAGTTTTCCGTCCTGCTGCAGGCCATGGTCGCGCTTGAACGCGTTAATAGCGCTTCTAGTTTCATCTCCTACTTTTCCGTCAGCGCCATACTTTTTAAGGCCATACCCAAGGTTCTGCAAATTACGCTGCGCATTTGCAACGGATGTTCTGTCATTAACTTCAACAGCTGCCTGCATCCTTTGTCGTTGCGCCTGCACCTGAGCCTGAAATTGTGCGGCTTGTTGTTGAGCATAGCGACTCTGTTCCGACGTTTGCCCTTGCAGCTGAGCTTGTTGAGGCGATCGATATTGATACTGATATGGTTGCCCGTTTGAATCGAGCGGTGCACCAACATCGTAGTGTTGACGACCAAGCACAGTCAGACTACCGTCAAGATTTTGAAAGCGCCGCCTACCCCAGCTCTGTCCTTTAATACCATAATGGTATAATTCGTCGGATACTGGAAAGCCGGCGATGTAGTAGGTGCTCATAACGAATCACCTCGCTATTACGGCCATTCACCGAGCGGAGTTTCAATCTTGTCAGAGGCAGCCGTACAGAACTGCATACCGGTGGAATCGTTCTCAAAGATTTCCCGCGCGATGTCCTCAGCCAGGCCAGTCCAATTACCGTCGTAATCAGCCAGATTGTCGTCAAAGAACTGTACGACCTCCGGCTTAAAGCGCACATAACCGTGTGACACACCGTCCAGGAATACGCGGTTCTTTACATCTTCGATAACAGGATTACCTTCGAAGATTGTCTCATACAGCTCAACACCGGGGTTCAGGCCGTTGTTCTCTTCGTCGTACAGGGCGATCTTAACAATAATATTGCCAAATTCCTTATAGGTGGCGATAACCCGATCAAGAGCTTCGAACTTTTTATGATTATGAACCTCAATGTTGAGAACGTAATCCGCCTCGCCGTCTTCGTCGACGACCAGATCATTTACGGTAATGTCGGAATCACCGTTAAACAGTGCCTGGACTTTCTTCTGAAACGTGTACCACGGCGCTTCAATATGCATCTTCATCATTTTGATTTTCCTCCGAATTATTCAAAGTCATCCTTATGCAACTTGTAAGCCACATAAGCGTCCATCATCGCGGCGACAGAGTCGATCTTGTCCTCGTGCCGCTTCTTCAGGAGCTTTCGGTTTCCGTTCGTATCCTCAATGGTTATGCAGTTACCCATGCAATAGCTCATAAGCTCCTGGTCAAATAAAAGAAGACGCTCGTGAGCAAGTTTCTTAAGCTCTCCAAGCGGCACGGATTCGGTCTTTGCACCCTGTATAACCTTCTCGATCCCAAACGGTCCGTTTTCAGTCTGCCATCGTTCGACAAATTCTCGGGCGTTGTACGGGTCAAATCCAAACGCCCGCACGTCGTATCCACAGTCCTCAATGAACTTGTCGAGATCATCGTAGACCTCCGTCATATCAAGTACTGTCCCATCAAGCACGATCAGACTTCCTTCCTTCATGAATTCCTCGTACTTCTGGTGAATAGCGGATGGAAGTCTATCAAACGTAAGAGATGTGATATAGCATCTTGTAATTACTCCAAAAGATTGGTCCTGCAAGGGGAAGAGAAATGTAAACGCACAGAAGTCGTCTCCCATGGAAAGATCGGCTCCAAGAGCACAAGGCATAGACCAAAAATCCGTTCGTCTATGAGAAGTCTGTATCTCGTCGTAGGTGAAGAAGTAGGTATAACCCTCCATCGGAATGCCGAATCGCTTAGCCAGAATATCGTTTCGTTGTGAAGGCGCATGCTCCATGCGTTCCACATCCAGTTGATATGTCTCGTAGCTGACAGTCTTTCCGATATTCGGGTTGGCCTTTATCCACATGTCTGGGTCGCCAACCTCTGAAAGATCATCAAGCCGATAATACCAAATAGAAACGTGGGGATTCTCATACTTCCCTTTGAGTATGTCCATCAATTCCATTTTGATAGTATCGCCGGCTGCATTTCGAACCGTGCCCTCAGAACTCATTGCGATGATCACATAATCCTCAATGCCACCCTTTGCAGCGCCCTGTTCAAGCGCGCCAATGACGTCTTCTCTAATGTCTCCGGAAAGCCATTCGTCCACCGTGCATATCTTACATCGAAGACCCTGAAGCTTATCCTTGCTCATCGGACGAACTTCAAGAAGAGAACCGGTCAGGAAATTCTGAATGCCCTTCTTTGTCGAGGCCAACTTGACTCTTTCGATTCTTGAACCGGTTGTGTTGTTGATCGAGCCATTGGTCAGGAATTTGAAGTAGGGACCAGGTGCTCGCGTGATGGCTGTGCGTATAGGGGATATGACCTCTTCCGCCTGAAGCATCGTTGGGGCCGTCGTGATCTGATGGGTGGTGGATGTGTCGACATTAAGAAAGAAATTCTGTATCGTCGAACCGTACATAGACTTGGCAGCGCCACGGGCAACAATCAGGTATTGTTTGTTGATCAGTCGTTTCTTGATCATCCGCCTGACGTATCTGCCCTGACCGCCGTGCTTCGAAGGCTTGTATACGCTTCTCTCAACGAAGTAATACCAGCCAAATATCTGCTCGGCCCATAGTTTAAACGAATCCAGCAAATGAAGTGGCGTTCCGTCGGTTAATGTCAGCTCGTTCTCGCAGAACTTAACATAGCCTTCTACCGCTTTGTCGTCGTAATAAATGCCCGGATTGGCGATTAACTTGTCAATCCGGTTCATCTCCATTTCTATTTCCCGGCAGACGCGGATGTCGCCTCTTAACACGGCATCGCGAAATCTACCATAATAAATCGGCGTTGCCGTGTTTGAAAGTGACATAGCTTATTCCTCAGTTACTTATTATTGTTATTGTTATTTTTATTTTTGTTTTTATCATCATTCTTATTTCCATTATCATTTCCATCTTTATTTTTCTCTTTCTTCTTAAACATCTTCTCCGCGATCAGTTTGCCAGAGGTGTTAGAGAAGCTTCGACCAAATTCTTTCGTATTGTTCACGGTAATGTCTTCGGCATTTCGAAGCATTCTATTAATAAATCTAGAAGCACGTTCGTCCTTTTGTAATTCACGGAGTCGCTTCTCCATTGACATCCTATTTACAACATCACTTAACTGACTATCTGTCATCATCCACGGATGATTTTTCTTTATGTTAAGCTTCACATGGTCAACGTATCGACCGGCAGTTCTCTTGATTGATCCACCGACATTCGATAATTTAGCACCGAGTCCATTGCTTTTTTTCTTTTCTACAGAAGGATAATATCGGGCTTTGCCTTCGTCAGTCAATGTGCCATCGCTGTTCTGGTAACGCCTGACACCCCATTTTTGCCCAATGATTCCATGATGATACAGTTCATCTGTTATAGGAAACCCGGCTGAATAATAAGCATGCACAGCTTCAACTGCACCTCCTTTTTAATTATTGAGCAATAAAAAAAACTCCTCATAAAGAGGAGTATAAGAAACGTAAACGTGTTAACTTGCTATATCCAAAGAGACCATCATGTAGTTCGAATGATTAACAGAACTTAAATCGGCATAGGCGACAACAACCGTGTATTTCCCATTCCATGTCGCCGTATACCCAGTTCCAAAGCTTTGGATATTTTCATTGTATCCAAAATCTTTTAATGCTTTAATATATAGATCATAGTCTTCCTTTGTTGCCTCGTCTAGGTACTCGCTAAAAGTACTATCAGTATTTATCTGGACATTTCCCCATGGCTTCAATTGTTTTCCTAAAATTGACACTGGATCCGGCAAGTACTGACCAAGTCCAAAATCGTACCATGGTTTGTAGACTCCAGCGGTATCAAGCCCGTTACGCTTGTTTATCTCTTCTGAAATCTCGGTTTGAAGTGCTAGAAGTTCGTCTAGATTCATAGATGAAAGGTCCAATGATTCTGCGAATCCAAAAGAAGTCAATAATAGAAGAAAAACAACAATAAATACAGAAACCTTCTTCATAACCAAAACCCTCCTTAAAAATCTTAACACTATCTTACCATACATAACGCGTTCTGTCAACCCTGTAATTCGTCAGGATCGACGGTTACATTCAATCGCCATTCATACTCCTTGCAAGCCTCTTGATACGCAGACAACACCGACGAGTTCACCGGCGGGTCAAAAGCTATTTTGACTTTCATATAGACATAAGTCTTCGCCATGTTAAGCCGCTTATCGTTACCCAGGAATTCACCCCAGGTCTCATCGGACCCTGTAATCATGAATCCCTCGGCAGGCCCGATCCCGAGCTGTGTAAGCACTGAGAGCGCGGTGTTAATGTGGATCATGATGTCCGCGTCGAATACGTCATAGGAGGCATCTGGTCCAAGGAGGGCTTTTATAGAATCAAAAATACTTTCGTCCATTGTTCTCTCACTTCCACGGGCAAGTATCGTTTGGTCTGCGAACAGTAGGCATGTTTCTTGGAAGAAGAGTCTTGTCTCCAAAATGAATCGCCTTGTGCGTCCTTGGAGAAGTGCAAATAAGATTGTCAGGATCCAGAAGCAAATCGCTCCCATTCTCGATGTCTTCTATCGTGATCGGGTTGATGTGATGAATCTCAATCGGACCAAATATATCTCTTCCCTCAAAGCCTAAGTCGCAGCCGTTATCTCTCCTTATCACCTCGTTGCGAACGCGCTTCCATTCAGGTGATCTGTAAAAGGTTTGATTAAGACATCGCTCAAAACCAAACGTCGATTCGCCAACTTTGGAAGCCAGTCTCAAATACTCGTAGCGTTCTTCAAATGAGGGAATCCTGGAGAGCTCAGTGTAGGTTCTAATAATTCTCGAATTCATCGTCGTCCACCTCTGAGTATCCGCTATAGGTTCGCATGGCAGCTATAGCCTCTGCATACATGCGACCATTGTCCTTAGCAGCCTCCAGGGCCTCTGTTTTCGCCTTGAGCATTTCGTTTTCTCGTTGCAGTTTCTCCTTGGCAAGACGTTCCTTCGTCGTGCCGAGCTTAATCAATTCGGAAACCAACTGATTGCTCGCGGTCCCCTCTTGTAATCTCTTTATCGCCAGATCCACAGCCAAGGATATAAGCTGATCCTCCTGGTCTTCTGGCGTCATGGCGGGTGTCATTGATGGCTGATCGTACCCACCAAGATCTTTAGCAGGCCTTCTCGCTCTGGCCATCTGCGTTCCACCTCACTATCTATCTTTTTTCATTAGACTATTCTATTATTCTCGATAACTTTACTGCACTTTTATTAGAGTTTTATCTAAAGGTCACTTCACCTACGACCTACGATCCTGATCTCCTGACCAAAAACAGCCTCAAAAATATCCCTCCGGAGAAATTCTGAAGAGCCGCCCGATG
>Ga0310691_10002660_pt1 | contig 23009 bp, 17 predicted proteins | sample 176DNAGHGlowgp2_FD_203887 | JGI IMG/M metagenome (GOLD analysis project Ga0310691, IMG submission 203887) | Sheep rumen microbial communities from Palmerston North, Manawatu-Wanganui, New Zealand - 1766 DNA GHGlow gp2 (v2) (version 2) | ecosystem: Host-associated > Mammals > Digestive system >...
GACGCAGATAGGTCATCTGCTTTCCTTCGCGGCGGATATCGGCCAGAACACGCAGTATGCGGTGTGACAGGGCCAATGAAACCGGCATGTACTCATCGGTCTCATTTGTGGCGTAACCGAACATCATGCCCTGGTCGCCGGCGCCCTGGTTTTCGGGGTCCTCGCGCTCCACGCCGCGGTTGATATCGGCGCTCTGCTCATGTATGGCACTGAATACACCGCATGAGTCTCCGTCAAACTTGTACTCGGAGCGGGTATAGCCTATACGGTTAATAACTTGGCGGGCAATATCCTGCAAATCTACATATGCGCGGGATTTGACCTCACCTGCCAGCACCACCTGTCCGGTGGTGACAAGGGTCTCACATGCTACCTTTGAATCCGGGTCAAAGGCCAGAAGTTCGTCAACGACGGCATCGGATATCTGATCCGCTACCTTGTCAGGGTGTCCCTCGGACACCGATTCGGATGTGAATAGGTATGACATATATCAAAAAAAATAAAAGTCCCACTGTCTTGTGGACAATGGGACTGCAACGGTACTCATTCAAAGCGTGTTAAAAGATTGACTTTTAGCATTTTTTTGTGTGGTTGCAAGCTGTCCGGAACCATCAGTCCCGCAAATCTTTCCACATTGTCCGCTGCAAAGTTACTAATATAAATTGAGAATTGAGAATTGAGAATTGAGAATTTTTGGAGCAGTGAGAGGAGAGAAAGTTTACTTTCTATCCCGAATCGCGACAAAAATCATGGAACGAATTACATAATTGAAAATTGAGAATTGTACTTTTTGGGTAACTTAATCATCGTAGTCTTCGGCATAGTAGGTGTGGACCATTCGTCCGTCGGGGAAAACCCAGGAGGTGCTGAGGTAATCTGTTTCGTAGATGTCATTTTCCATGGTCTGATAAGCGTCAGGCCTGACTGATGACATGCTTTCGGGTTCAATGGTGCCGCTACAGCCCACTCTAAGGTTTCTGGTTGATGTCTCAATTATGGCATTGCAGTTATCACGGCTGTCAAAATAGGGATTTTCACTGTCAACGGTAATGCGTGTCAGTTTTGGACAGTAATAGAACGGTTGCTGGGGGATAACATTATCCTCACCTCTGTCTTCCTGCCAGTATGATGAAGACAAGTATCTTACAGAACTTGAAATAAATACGGATTCAAGATCTGCGCAATCCCTGAATGACTGATAACCTAATCTCTCTACAGAATCAGGAATGACAATTGACTTTAATCCGCGTACGTGGGCAAAGGCATTACCGTCAATATACTTGACCGTTGAAGGTATGACGGTATTCCTGCAGCCTAATATCAGATTGTCATGTTCAGTTTCAATTATGGCATTGCAACCCTCACGGCTGTCATATACAGGATTTGCCCGGTCAACGGTGATTATTGACAGTTCAGGACAATAATCGGATTTGTTGAAATCTGTCACGGTAGCGGAGAGATGCAACTCTTTCAGGTCCGGACATTTTTCAAAAGCATTATGTTCGACGGTAACCACGCCTTCAGGTATGTCAATCCTTTCAAGCCCTTCACAATACGCAAATGATTGGTAACCGATGATTGTGCATGATGCAGGAATCACTGTATTGCGGCATCCCTGTATAAGCGTACCGGGTCTCCGGCTCATGTATTGTCCCTCTTTAAGATAATCCAGTAAAACCTTGACTTCGGGATAGCGTATAACCCTGATGTCATTTCCGTTTGAGATTATGGCATTGCACCCGGATGGGCTGGAATAACTGGGGTTGCCGCTTTTGACAGTGATGGAGCGGATACTGCCGCAACCGAAGAAAGGATTGTCATCCATGAGCGATACCGATGCCGGAATCTCAATCTTCTGCAACGGGCAGAAAGCAAATGCGCGGTCAAATATGTATTGTACCGATGACGGAATATCTATCCTTTTGAGTCCGGAAGCACCTGCAAATGCGTAGGGTCCTATAGCAACAATATCCTTGGGTATCCTTGTGCTGCGGCAGCCCTCCAGGAGCAGGTTGATATCGGTCTTGATTATGGCGTTGCAGTTCTTGCGGCTGTCAAACACCTTGTTGGCGGAATTAACTTTAATCGATTTGAGATACCTGCAGTCAAGAGTTATGTTCCGCCCCAAAGAGGTCACAGAGGCCGGAATATCAAGTGATTTGAGACCGCTCCGGGTAAAAGCGGCTCTACCTATATGCTCAAGTGTTGCAGGCAGTTCTATGCTTTCAAGACTGCTGCAGTATGCAAAAGCGTTATCCTGGATGGAAGTCAGGCCATTGTGAAGTATAACTCTCTTGAGTCCCGAACACTCGGAGAAAGCAGCTTCTCCGATTATCCTCACCGAACCCGGTACGGAAACTGACTCTATAGCGGAATTTGAACTGAAAGCATTGTCTGCAATCTCGGTGACGGTATATTTCTTTCCGTTGTAATCAAAAGATTGCGGTATGGTGACTTTTGCGGGGGCGTTATCCCATACATGGTAAAGAATAGCCTCCTTTCCGCGCAGCTGGAAATGCATGAATCCGTTTATGCTGTCAGCATAAGTGAATCTGACGGATGCAGTCCCGTCAAGCGCCCTGTCTCCTTTCCTTATTATGTTGTCCAGATTTATCTCTTCCAGATTGGTGCAATTGTAAAAAGCATAGTCTTCAATCGTGTTTACCGATGGAGGCAGTTTTATCGATGTGATCTTTTGGTTTGATAAGAAGGCGTTCTGCCCTATAGTGGTCACCCCGTGAGGTATTTCGGTGTTGGCACTTCCCATTACCAGTTTTCCGGTTGCAGTCTCGATAACGGCATTGCAGTCATTACGGCTGTCATAAGTCCTGTTGGACGGACTGACCTTTATTTCCGTTATATTGGGGCAGCCCATGAAAGCATTGGGAGACAACTCTTTAAGGCCTGCACCTATTTTTATCTTCTCCAGATTGGTGCAGTATGAGAATGCACCTGTCATTATTGTAGTCACACCATCGGGGATTGTGAGCTCCGTCAGGCCGTCCTGTTTCATGAATGCGTTTTCGGCAATAGACCTGACAGATTCAGGAATGGTGGTTGACTTACATGCAATCAGCAATAGGTTGGTGGCCTTCCATATTATGGCATTACAACCCTCACGGCTGTCATAGACCGGATTGGCGGGGTCAACCACAATTCTGCTGAGGTCCTTGATGTAATTTGGAGCGTTAACAGATCGGGCATCAAACGGATTCTGAAATATGTATGGGCCTATTTCTCTGACCGATGCCGGAATATTCAGTTCCTTGAGATGACCGCCGGTGAAAGCGTAATTCGATATGGACCTGACAGTGTTGGGAATGACGGTATTGCTGCAGCCCAGAATCAGCCTGTCTGTGGCAGTCTCTATAATTGCATTGCAATCCTCACGACTGTCATATACAGGATTGCCCTCCTCAACTATGATTGATTCCAGATTCAGTTGATAGTTATTCTGATTATTCTGTATTTGTGTGACGGTTGCCGGGATGAACAGGTGTCTCAGATTGGGACATCTGCGAGGTATATCTACAGATGTTGCTCCCGGACCGTAAATAACCGTTTCCAGTGAGTCGCATTCCGTGAACGCGTAAGAAAGCAATTCAATACTTCCGTTTATTGTGAGGCTTTTTATACCTGTGTGCTGAAAGCAACCGTAATCAAGCTTCTGTACCGTACCCGGAATTACGATTGACTGTAGTGAAGTGCATTCCGCGAATGCACGGTTTCCTATAGTGGTGACACTGGCCGGAATTTCAATGGTTTTCAGCCTGGTGTTTCCGGCAAAAGCCGATTCGCCTATGGCTGTAACTGTTGGCGGTATTACGGTTTTTGAGGATCCGTAAAGCAGGGTGTTGGATGCGGTTTCAATAATGGCGTTGCAGTCCAGACGGCTGTCATAGTACGGGTTTCCTTCCTGTACGGTTATGGATTCAAGTCCTGTACCCGCAAATGCCGCGTATCCTATCTGTCTTACAGAGGCCGGAATGGATATTGACTTCAGATTGCGACACTCTACAAAAGCTCTATCTCCGATACTTCTGACCGATGCAGGGATCACAATCCGTTCAAGTCCCGTACAACTGTAAAAAGAACCCTCCTCAATCTCCTTGACCGTGGATGGAATGGTCACAGACTTTATCTTCTCATCATGCTGGAATGCCATGCTTCCGATTGAGGTGACCGGATACTTTACATTCTTGTAGATGATAGTGTCGGGAATCACTATTTCAGCGGGATAGTCGTGCTTAGTCTTGCGGCTTACCACACGCACCTGATTGCCTTTGAACTTATACCAAAGGCCGTCAATACGGACATAGTTGTCAACTTCAAGGACCTCACTGAGGTCATCGTCATAAACTCTCTCGGCAAACGCGTTCATTGCAAATAGCAACAGGACCGGAATGTAGGCAAGTTTCAAAAGGCTTGTTCTTGCGGAATTTTTTTTGTTGATCATATCGATTCTTCCTTCTAAGGTACTTTTTCTAAATGTATTGGCGGCTCTGAATTCCGTCTTGTCGGTAGCGCAGTCCAGCATCAGGTACTGATACTGCTTGCGGTCAACCCCTTTTTGGAGCACGTCGGCATCGGCCTGGAACTCATGAATAGAGTAGAGGTCCCGGCGGAAAAGCAGCATGGCGGGGTTGAACCACTGCAGGGCGGACAGAACATCGGTCCAGAGCAGTTCCTGTGAGTGATGATGCGCCAGATGTGCCTTCTCATGGTCCAGGATAGGAGTCTGTCCGGAGGCTTTACCCTCCCGCGGCAATACTATGTATCTCATCCAGCTGAAAGGATGTACTGACTGTCTGGTCTGAACGAGCGTGAAATCACTGTTCTTTTCAACCACATCGGCTTTCCGTATTATTCCAATGACTTTAGTGGTGCTAAGGATACGATACACCAGCACAATCAGTAGACCAAGTAAATATACTCCTGCCAGTACTTTCAGCCAGTCAATCCGTATGGTTTTATGCGGTGTTACCGCCGGTTCGGGGTTATAGTCCCGGCCGGTAACCTCAATCACCTGCGTAAGGTTCTGCCTGTGGTCTGCTTGAGCCGTCTCATCCATTGGGGCCGATGAATATACGCTTCCGCTGGTGATGACCGGCTGGTAAGGCAGGGCGACCTGCTCCTGAACGTGTCTTTCATTCACAATCCCGGTTCTTCTGACAGGCACTCCGTCTTTGTGTACGGTTATGACCACGAACGGCAGGATATAGGAAAGCACCAGCGATGAAACCAGAACAATTCTGTTCACCTTGTGGAAAGTATCGTGCCGCAGCAGAAGGTGGTAAAGGACTATGAAAACAGCCGACAGGACGGCCACCTTCATTATATATATAAGGAAAGCAGTCATTGGCCGTTCTCAATCTTGTCAATAATGCGTTTAAGGTCATCGACAGATAGTTTCTCGTTCTTGACGAATCCCATTACCACGCTTGAATATGAACTGTCCAGATATTGGTCAATAAGACCGTGAATGCCGTTGTTGCAGTATTCGCTGGCACTTACAACCGGATAGTAGCGGTAATTGCTCCCGAATGCCTCCCGGTCCAGGAAACCGTCCACCTGGAGCGTATGGACTTGAGTTGAAAGGGTACTGAAGTTAGGCTCCTTTTCATAGCATCCCTGAAGCTCCCTTATAAACATGGGTCCCTTGTTCCAGAAGAACTCCATTATCTCCTTCTCTTTCTTAGTCAACTGCCTCATTTCAATGAATTTTGAAAGGTTTTCGTGGCAAATCTAAAAAAATTAGATGTAACCGCAAAACTTTTAGATGTTTTTTACGCGGCTCACCTTAGGGAGAGAAATGGCCGTACCTGCGTTCTGACTCCCTAAGGTCAGGGGGTGGCCCGGGGAAAAGTGTATTTCAGGCTCACCTTAGGGAGAGAAATGGCTCTACCTGCGTTCTGACTCCCTAAGGTCAGGGGGTGGCCCGGGGAAAAGTGTATTTCAGGCTCACCTTAGGGAGAGAAATGGCTCTACCTGCGTTCTGACTCCCTAAGGTCAGGGGTGGGTAAAGAAAAGGAGCGGAAGAACCGCCCCCTTTCTATTACAGTGCGCCGTACTTGCGGCCGTAGTCAAGTTGCTGCTTCAGGTAGTCGTCGTTATAGACAACCTTGTAGTCAACAATCTTGCCGTCCTTCTCAACCGGAACGATGTCGGGGTTGATGAATCCGCCGTAAGGCTTCAGGTTCAGGGCCTCGTAACGCTGCTTGACCTCCTTATGCAGGGTGGGGTCAATGTTGACGGCGTAGGTCTCAATCAGGAACTTGCCGGCCTCGTAGTCTCCCTCGGACTTGATGCGCTGGATCTCGGCCAGCAGCTGGGCAAAGAGGTCACGCAGTTTCTCGTAGTCGTTGACCACAAAATAGGTCTTGCCGTCACGAACCTTCTTCTCAATCACGTTGTCCTTACGGCCCTTCTCATAGCACCACTCGGCAATGAGCTTGCGGTTCTGCATGTGGGCCTCGGTGTTGGGACGTCCCAGCTCCACGCGAGTGAACTGCACCATCAGGCCGTTGCGGATATAGTTGGCATACTCAGCCTTGTAGGCATCCTTGTTGGGCATGATACCCAGCTCAACCATCTTGGGATCGGCTGTGAAATAGAGACCGAAGAGGTCTGCGCGGGCCTCCTCCAGGGCCGATGCATACTCACCCATAGCGGTGGTTGATACACCGGGCAGCAGCTGGCCGCTTCCGTGACCCAGGCACTCATGCAGGTCGGTATGAATCTCATCGGCCCATGAGCCCCACTCGCGGTAGAATGCCTTCTCGGCCTCATCCCATGCAAACTCGTCCAGAGTGCTGGTGGGAGATTCCTGTGCGGCGTAATCATATGCGTGTGTTATGTTGGCTATGGTAACTGACTTGCTGCCGTACATCTTACGGATCCAGTCGGCGTTGGGCAGGTTGATGCCTATAGGCGTTGAAGGATATGAGTCACCGGCCAGGCAGACGGCGTTGATGACCTTGGCCGATATGCCCTTGCACTCCTTTTTCTTAAAGCGGGGATCAACCGGTGAGTGGTCCTCAAACCACTGTGCGTTGGCACTCAGTATGGTGGAGCGCTCGGATGCCTTGTGGTCCTTGATGTTCACGTAGCCTTCCCACGCACCCTTGCGGCCCAGCGGGTCATTGTAATCCTCAATGAATCCGTTGATGAAATCAACAGTTCCTATAGTATCCTTTACCCATTCAATGTTGAACTCATCCCAGATCTTAAGGTCACCGGTCTCATAGTACTTTATGAGCAGACCCAGAGCACGTTTCTGGATATCGTTCTCGGCGCAGGCGGCAGCCAGCTTGAGTTCCTCGCATATCTTCTTGATGGCAGGTCCGTACATGCCGTCAATCTTCCAGGGAATCTCAACTATGTTGCCGTCCTTGTCCTTGGTAACCTTGGTGTTCAGACCATAGGCAATGGGAGTCTCATCGGTCTTATCCTCGATGGATGCGTAGTATTTCTCTACCTCATCGCGGGTAACGCCCTCATAGAAGTTACCTGCTGACAGGACTACGATATCACCGTCAGTGCTGGTTGAGCGGCGCTGCTGCAGAGTGTTGGGGTTGTAGATTACATCCAGCAACTCGGCGCACTTGCTGCCGTCGCCCACAGCCTCCATGAGAGACTGGAAATAAGCCTTGGGGCACTCCGGGAAGAACTTGTCCTCGGCATAGTGATGGTGTATGCCGTTGGCAAAGAAAAGACGCTTGGCGTATACGGTAAACTGATCGAACTCCTTTGTGGTGCGGTCACCCTTGTAGTTGTTAAGTATATTTTCAACAGTGTGACGTATGGGCAGATTCCACTTGCAGTTCTGGTCCCAATGGATGTCGCGGCCCCACTTGGCAGCCTCGGCCAGATGGTATGCGTACTCTTTCTGCTGCAGGGTCAGCTCCTCCCATCCGGGAATCTGGTAACGCATCACCTTAAGGTCGGCAAACTCATCAAGCAGATACTTGAAATCACTCTTTTTCTGTCCGCAGCCGGCTGTTATGGCCAGCACACCAGTCATCATCATAACTTTAAAGATTGTTTTCATCGTTTATTTTTTTGTTTGTTCAGTCCTTTTTTGTCTTGACTCCCGCCAGAATCACACCGCCCAGAATCATGGCCGATCCTATCGCGGCGGTAACGGTCATGCTCTCTCCCAGAATGATAATGGCGGCAATGAGTGTGATAACGGGATTCAAATATACATAATTTGTTGAAGTTACGTTCCCGATTGCTGCCATAACCCTGTTCCAGCCTATAAAACAGAATAATGAGGCCAATACGGAAAGGAACAGCAGATTACCCCAGACCTGGATGGCGCTGAATTGTACGTCCGGAAGATTTGAGTTGTCGCTCAGAAGTATTACCGGGATTATGGTAATGAGTCCGTAGAAGAACACTTTCCTGGTGGCAAAGAACGTTCCGTAGCGTAATGTCATCTGGCTCATGAACTGGCTGTAGAGAGCCCAGCACAGGGCTGCCCCGAATGCCAGCAGGTCACCCTTGGGCGAAATGTGCAGCGTGTATCCGTTAAATACCACCAGGAACATACCGGTAAGCGCCATGACAGTGCCGCCAATAAGCGGGAATCCCAACCTTACATCCTCAAGCCCTTCTATCAGCGGCCCCTTGAACAACCGCTTCAGAATCAGAGTCAGTAGCAATGTAAGTAGCGGTGCGATGCAGACTATGAACGCCGCATTCGATGCCTGTGTATGGGCCAGTGCGGTGTTCTCGGTCAGGAAATAGAGAGAGCCGCCTGTGATGCCTAAGAAAACCATCATCAGCTCTTCCTTGAGCGAGTGTGTAAACAGAACCTTGTCCCTGCCGCCTTTGATAAGGCAGACTATCCATATTCCGATATAGGCAATAGTGAATCGGATGGTAAATATCTGAGCGGGAGTCAGGCCTGAGTTAATCAGAACCTTGGTTGAGATGAACGTTACACCCCAGACCGTAACTATCAGGGTGGCCAACAGATGATAGAATAGCAGACCTTGTCTTTTCATCAAAAACAATTGTCAGTCAATCGTTATTTCCTTCCTGGGAATGTACGTTTCGGGATTGTAGTAAGCTATGTTTGTTCCTTCGTTCTCAAAGGCAAAAGGAACGTTCATCAGATTGTCAAGTGCGTTCAATACGTTCTGACGCTTATCGGGTTCCACATAGAACAGCAGGAAACCGCCTCCGCCAGCACCCAGCAGTTTGCCTCCCAGAGCGCCGGCTTTGATACCTTTATCGTAAATTTCATCGATAAAACTGTTGCTTACCTTGCCACCGGTGGCGCGTTTCAGTCTCCAGGTATGGTCAAGCAACCGCCCGAAATCATTAAAATCAGAGTGCTTGTTCTCAAGGATAGCCTGTGCTTCATCTACAAGCTGAAGCATCTCCTTGAACTGTGCTATCTTGTCCTGCTGTCTGGACATGGTGTCCTTCTGGACTTCGGCCGAATAGCGGGAGATACCGGTGTAGAATAGCAGAAGGCTCTCGTTTAGCAAAGCCTTGCGCTCCGGATGTATGATGATGGGAGTGACTTTGAACTGGTTGTCGGCAAAATCAATGCGGTTCAATCCTCCGAATGCGGCAGCAATCTGGTCTTGCCAACCGCCGCTCTCCTTGCAGAGTTCACGCTCCAGATAGATGGCATCCTGGGCAAGCTTGCGTTTGCCTACCATCTTGCCTTTAAGGGCATAGAAAGCGTTTAGCATACCCACGGCAAAGGTGCTGCTGGAACCAAGGCCTGTGCGGGCAGGCAGGTCTCCCTCATAAGACAGACGTATCTCATGAATATCCAGCATACGCATTGCCTCGCGGATAGCGGGGTGCTGTATCTCATCAATAGTGTTCACCCTTTCCATCTTACTGTAGACCAACTCCGAATAATATGGCCTGAATGGCGGCAGGTGACGAACTACCAGATAGCAGTATTTGTCAAATGTCGTGGATATGACAGCTCCGCCATGTTCGTTAAAGAAAGACGGCATATCTGTTCCTCCTCCAAAGAACGATATACGGAAGGGGGTCTTTGTTATTATCATAAATAGTGGAGTATGAATTCAGTGTGCAAAATAACAAAAATCTGTGCGATTATCTTTCAAGAACGTTCCTGAAAGAGTCAACAACCCTGTCGGCAGAGTATTTCTCCAAAAATATCCGGCGTGAATAGCTGTTGAACCTGGGGCGCGGATTGTCTATGAAGGAGCGGATGGCCTGAATGAATTCCTGTGCGGTGTTACACTTAGCGCCCATACGCTCATAATCCAGTTCATATCCCTCAAGAGCCTCATCGGTTGCTATTATGTTCTTGCCGTACATAAGGCTCTCGCAGGTCTTTACCTTCATGCCGCTGCCCTTGAAAATAGGCAGAACCATGATATCGGCCTCCTCAAAATAGGGCTTAAGGTCTGGCGCATCACTTATAACCTCCACTTCATCGGGGATCTTATAGTTCTCCCTGATTCGGGACATACCCTTTCCAACTATCCTCATGCGTATATCAACATGCGGCAACACGTTTTGGGCAAACCATTCGATACCTTCACAGTTAGGTCCGAAATACGCCCCAAGTATCAGGCAGAGCGGCCTCTTGGATGTCATGCCTTGAGGATAAGAGTCCTGATTGTATTTGTCGGTGAAGGCCACCGGTACCAGAGCATCTGTCTTACGTGAATACATACTCTCAATCACACCCGCATCACGCGCATTCAGAGCGATTATGCGGTCAGCATAACGGCAACTCCATCCGTCATTCTTCGATGCACAGCGGGTTACTATAAAGCTGCCCGGACGATGTCCCAACTTTGCCCGGAAATAGAGCTTTTCAACGTTATGGAAGAATGCTATGACACGACCTTTGTATCCGCTTCCTTTGAGTTTCTTTGCTATGATGCCGAACACGCTGCGGTCTATGAATACATAGTCATAGCTCCCGGCCATAGTCACTATTTCTTTGACCCTTTTGGGAGTGATACCGAAAAAGTAACCGAATGGAAACCAGAATGCCCCTTGGATATAGTCCGAAAGGGTGCGCTTGCGGTTCTCATCGTGAATGTAGTATGTAGTGACGTTCTCAGAGCCAAGCAGTCCGGTAAGGACTGTCCAGTTTTTCTGAGAAACCTGCTCTCCGCCCTCCAAGACGTTCGCGGTCTTCTTGTATCTTATGAACAGCAGTTTTTTCATCGGAACAGTTTAAGATAAAGGGTTCGCATTATTGCGTTGACACCTCTGTTGAACAATTCAAACCATGCAGGCCATCTTTTGTGATGCCTGTGCCAGTATTTCATGGCATTGCATCTGATTATCTTGTTTTCGGGATAGAGCTTTATCTCACCCAGTTCAAAACGCTGACAAACCTTTTGGTATCTTTCCTCCAACTGGGCAAAATGCTCAGGGTTGAATTCATTACGGTTTATATCAAACAGATGGCTTTTGCAGATCAGTCTGAGTCTGTTCAGATAATACTGACGCAAGAATGCCTGTCTGTCACTGTCCAGATTATCAAGTCCCCGGTTTTCAAGGAAAGCCAATATCTTCTCAGTTATCTTTTCCTGTTGTGCAATGCTCTTGTTCAGGACCTTGGGATCCATGGTCTGTCCTTCACGGTCCATGTTGTACTGATAGAGGTCTATGTCAAAGAACACCACATCCTTTGCATAGAACATAGGATAAGTATCCCATTCAAGATCTGTATATGATATACCTTCTGTCTGCACATAGCCGTTCTCCCTTAACAAGTCGGTCCTGTATGTAATGGCGTGCATCATGAAGAAACGTATATACCCACCGCCAAGAACATGACTCAGGTCATACACTTTACCGTATTCATAAGGCTCCTTGCCGTAAAGATTATATTTGGCCAGTTCCTTCTTTCCGCCCGGATGTATTATGGTAAAGTGAGTCACTATGAAATCAGCATCCACCTTTTGGAGTGAGTCAAGGTACTGTACAAGTGAATCGGATTTGAACCAGTCATCCGAATCCAGCACCTTAACGTATTTTCCCTTTGCTACGGGCAAGGCGGCATTGATTGTCGATCCGTAGTTGCCGTTAGGCTTGTCTATAACGGTAACGGTATCGGGGAACCGCTCTCTGTAACTGTTGGCAATGGCCAGCGAACCATCCTTGCTTCCGTCATTTACGACGATTGCTTCCAACCGTTCCAATGCATCGGGAACAAGCAGTGAGTCCAGACAACGTGGGAGCAGAGCTTCCATGTTGTAAGTGGGAATGATTATTGATAAGAGTTTGCTCATAGTTCTATTTGTTATTGTTTCGTCCGCCTGTCAAGACTCCTGCTATTGACGGACAGTATCGGTCCAAAATCAAATACATGAAATGACAGATCAGGAAAATCACAATGGTTCCTATTACAAACAGCAAAGTCATGACTATTCCTGTTTGTTGCGGTGGTAGCATAACCAGCCACATTACCGCACTTGCCACAATCACCATGTGTGAGCAATATACAAAGAAACTGCTGTTTTTTAGTTGTGTATTTACCCGTATTTTTTGTGTTTCAATCAAAGATGAGACGGAATTGAAACAGAAAACCAATTCTATTATGATAAAAAACCGTATGGCCGAATTGAAAAGATATCTGTGATTGTCCCAAAGAAACGGAATAATAAACAATCCCATTACAAACAGTACTGCAGAGGGTATCCTGAACTTTCGGAATGATTCGATAAAGCTTTTTCCTTTGATTGAGAACAGTGCGCCCCATGAAAAGAAGAAGGTAGCCTTGATTCCGAATCCCGAGACAGGAAACCAAATGTCAATCATGAACAGTACTGCCAGAACGGCGATGAATACCTTGCAAGCCATGACCGGCCTCAGCCAGTCAATGGTTTCAGACTCTATTTTGGTCCAGTCTCTGCTCATATTTCCATTCCCAGTACTTTCTCAACGATCTGGTGCATATCGTAATACTTATACTCCGCAAGACGGCCGCCAAATATTACGTTCTTTTCTTTTGCGGCCAGTTGGGCGTACCTGGCAAACACATCATTGTTTCGGTCATTGTTTATGGGATAATAGGGTGCAGCACCTTTCTCCCATTTACGTGAATACTCGTATGTTATGACTGTATCGGGTTGCCTGCCGAATTCAAAGTGTTTGTGCTCTATGCACCGTGTGTAAGGAATCTCAGCCTCGGTATAGTTGACAACGGCATTGCCTTGGAAATCCTTGACACCTTCCAATACCTTATGCTCAAAACATAGCGAACGGAAATCAAGTTCACCAAATCGGTAGTTGAAGAAAGCATCGATCTGACCAGTATAGACTATCTTATCGGCCAAGCCGTCAAAATACTCCCTGTTCTCAAAATACTCCGTTTCCAACCTGACCTCACAACCTTGTAACAGTTTCTCAAAGATTTTAGTGTAACCGCCTATGGGAATACCCTGAAAGGTGTCGTTGAAATAGTTGTTGTTGAACTCGAATCTGAAAGGCAGTCTACGGATGACGAATGCCGGTATCTCTGTGGCTTTCATTCCCCATTGCTTCTCGGAGTAACCCTTGACAAGTGTCTCATATATATCACGTCCGGCCAGTTTGAGCGCCTGTTCCTCTAGGTTAGCAGGCTCCTCTATGTCAGCATATTCGGCCCTTTGGCTTTCAATGATTGCCTTGGCCTCATCTGGATTGTTAACACCCCACAACTGGTGGAAAGTGTTCATGTTGAAAGGCAGGTTGTAACGCTTACCCTTGTAACAGGCAATAGGGGAGTTTATGAAATTATTGAACGGAACCAGACCGTTCATGAAATCCCACACCTGTTTGTTTGATGTATGAAATATATGAGGACCGTATTTGTGAACATTGATACCGTTAATCTGTTCAGTGTAGCATCCTCCTCCGATATGCGGGTTGCGGTCAATTACAAGACATTTTTTACCGGCCTTGCGTGCGCGGAATGCAAACATGCTGCCAAAGAGGCCGGCTCCTATTATCAGATAGTCGTATTGCTTCATAACAGAGAAGTTTTAATCAAGATTTACGTAATTATCTGTAATATCCGTGCTTATGAATTTGGCGTGAATCCGTTGTTTTTCGACAGGAGGGATGGTCATGTAGTCTCCGTATATGTTTTTGAGTCTTGCTTCCGGAACTTTTGGAGCATTGAACATATGTCCTTCAAACTCTATCTGACTTACCGGTAACATGTCGGTCCTCAGGGTAGGATATCCGTAGGTCACCCGTTCTATCTTGACAAATTCACGGTCTGTCTTTTTCAAAGCGCAGATAACAATCCACAGACCTTTAAAAAAGAGATATGAAATTGGAAAGCAAAAGTATGAGACGATATTCTTGAAATTCAGTTTTATGTTATAATGAAAAAAGCCAAAAGCCTTGCTTATGCGTTTTCTTATGAAGTTCAGGAATCGTGGAGAAACAGTGGGATATGGTTCTTCGGCAAAAACATCAATTGAAATGCCTTTATGGTAACTTTTTGAAAAATCGTCAAAATCGTTAATGAACAACGTTCCGTCCATGCGTACTTTGAAAAGACCTTTACCCATGTTGGAACCTGGATCTGTCTTTTCTGTCTGCAAAAAGAATCCTTTTTTTAGTTTTGATTGACCTATCCGGATAAATTCATTGAAATCATCGATAGGCATGGTTATATCTATGTCATCATCCCATGGCACGAATCCTTTGTGACGTATAGCCCCTAAAAGAGTTCCGAAATCCATCCAATAAGTCAGGTTGTTCTCCCTGCACACCCTATCTATTTCCATGAGAATATCAAGCGAAGCCAATTGGGCTTTGCGTAAAGGTGAACCTTCCTTGTTGTAAACAGAAATATCTTGCATTCAAAAAGTTTTTATATCCAAAGTTATAAATAATAGTTTATCGCCGGAATCGACGTATCACTTTTTTGACGTCACAGAGGAATATGGCCAGGCGATAGGAACAATTAATTGATATCCAGGTCACAAGTTTGATAGAAAAAGCCTTATTCTTGTAATCCCAGTATTTTACTCGCGACAGGAAAGAGTACTTTTCTAGGTATTGGGCTTTTGTGAATTCCTTGGATTGCACAGCCATATAAGCAACCTCAAGGTATTTATTGTCAATACCATTCTGAAATTTATCAGGCAGAAGAGTGTTGAGTGCAATCAGGAACTTTTCTCTGGTTTGTATTTTTTTGAGCGAATAGCCATGTGCGGCAGAATCCGGATTGGCTGAAACATCATAGTGATAAAGTGCTTTCGGTAAGTAAGAGACAGATGCTCCTTGCCATATTAGTTGCAGATTAAATAACTGGTCTTCACCATAATTCAATTCTTTCATAAACGAAATGTTTTGTTCCAGATAAGTCTTTCGTTTAAGGAGTTTGTTGCAAGGTCCATCATTTAATTTGCATAACAGGTCGTTTATAATTGAATCCCTGTCTAATGAAGAAGGCTCTTGCTTCTTGTAAATGGTTCTTTTCCGGTCCTCTACAAAAAAATCGCATATGACCATATCGGCATCAGTTTCAACAGCCTTGTCATAGAGTCTCTCCAGATAATCCGGCTCCACCCAGTCATCGGCATCTGCATGAATGGTATACTCTCCACTGGCATGCTCTATTCCGAATTGTCGTGTAGAGCCGATACCTTCATTGGGCTTGTGGAAAGCCTTGAACCTGGAGTCCAATGCGGCATAACGGTCACACACAGAACCAGAGCCATCGGTACTGCCGTCATCTATCAGCAAAGCCTCAAATTCCTGCATGGTTTGTGCCTTAAGGCTGTCCAGTAGCCTGGGCAACGTCTTTTCGGCGTTGTATATGGCTATGATAACTGATATTATAGGGTTATTCATATGCTACTTTTTATTGGCTTTGATGGAAAACGGTTTTACTGTAGCTGCTATGAGCAATGTAATGGCTAGACAGGCAAAAACATATAGATATGTATGTAGTCTTACTATTTGAGGAAACAGGGTAGACAATGCAACCATAGGTAGCCTTTGATAAATATACAGTTGGAACAGGTTCTTTCCGCACCAGCCAAGGACATGGCTTTTTATTACATATCTGTATGTGATAGTTAACATCAGGAGTGCGAATACTATCGATAGGACCAGATAGATAATTGTCATGCTCCTGAAATGGAAACACAGTATAAATGCCAATATGAGGACAATGAGACAGACTGGATATAAACGGTTTAATAGAGAAAGAATCTTGTCTCTGTTAATGGATACAAACATTCCGGCTGCATATGCTGGAATGGTATTGTACCACCATTCCTCCTTAAATTGGTATAAAACTACTATGTATAAAAGTATCAATAAGCAATTGGCGTAAAATGCTGATCTGACTTTTCGGAAAACGGAGAAAGATATGTAAGTGGAAATGTAACAGAACAGAATGGCAAATATATACCAGTTACTTTGACCGATGCTCTCCCATGCCACCAGTGACAGGATATACTGTTTGAATGAATAGTTAATGCCAAGCAGTTTGTTCATTACCAGATATACAGTAACAGCAATGGCATAATTGGCCAAAGTAGAAAGAACCCGTTTAATAGGAATGGCCTTGACATACACATCCCCCTTATTCCTGATGGATTCCATAACGCCATATCCGGAATAGAACAGGAACATAACGACCATAAGCTGTCCTATCCTGTGTATCAATCTGTTCGATGGATAGTCCAATAATGGCGAGAAAGCCACTCCTGCTGATGTTAGAATAGGTATTATGTGACTATAGAACACTATGATTATGAAAATACCTTTAATAGAATCAGTGTATTCCTTTTTCAGACAGTCCTCCTGATTGTTGGTTCGCATTAAACCAATGCAGGAAATAATCAGTAATATGAGCAGTATAATAATCATTAATGGAACGATGAGGAATCTTTAATTACGGCATCAACAACACGTTTTGTGCTGTTACCATCTTTATACTTATGCAATTCATTAAGTGCGTCGGATGGAAAGTAGTATTTCTTTTCCCTGATTGTTGCAGACAGTTCATTCCAGTCATAAGCGCGAATTCCTTTGATTGTTGAGTCGTAATCAAAGTAAAAGTCCCTTGAATTGGTTATGTAATCATTATAATCGAATGGAGCAAGGATTATAGGTTTTCTTAGAAGCAGGAAGTCAAAATAGATACTTGAATAATCTGTAATAAGAATGTCTATATCTTTGATCAGAGAATACATATTATCATACATTGAATCATCCAATACCAAGAACCTTTTGCCATAGTCTTGTTTTAACTTGCTGATCTTCAGGTCCACATAGTGCCCTTTATACATAAAGAACAGGTTCTCTCGTTCCAACAGTTCATTAAACTTGACAGGGTCGAATCCAAAGCCCTTAAAAGGATTGAAGGGCTCTTTTCCATAGAGCTGTGAATAGTCCCTGAATGTTGGCATATAAAGAATCTTGATCGGATTACCAAAGGAACGTTTTATGTTAGTTATCAGTTTTTCCTCCAGATTTCCAAAAAAGGAGTCGTTGCGTGGAAGTCCAGAAATCAGATTTTTGTCTTCATTCAAATGGAATGCGGTTTTAAAAACAGGATTCCATTTATTGGAAATACTTATAAACAAATATGGTTTTTCGGAGTTCTCATGATTGTTGTATGGAAACAGTTTCCTTATCCTATCCTTAAATGTGTATTTATGTATGGGATGATCAAATCCTATCTTTTTCAATGGCATACCATGCCAAAGCCAGATTTGTCTTATTCCGTTTATATACCAATAGTTTACATCTTTAGGACTTTGTGTAAGAAATGCATATCCAGCTTTTTTGCAATAACGGATACCCTTTCTGGAATTGATCATGGCAACCGGTTTTCCAGATTCTGACAGTCTGGAAAAAACTGAAGGGCTATGTGTAAGCCAAACTGCTTTTATTTCAGGACAGTTTTCCAACACGTATTCATATACATTTCTTGAATTGTCCGAATAACGGTAGCCAATCCAAGAACCGAATATCCAAAGTTTTGGGTCTCTCCTTCTCCATTTCTGCAAATACCAGGAAGGAAGATGCAGAAGATCTCTTACAATATTTATTATAAACAGATTACTGAAATCCATGCTTATTCCTCCTTAATGTATTAAGAATAGTTTCAAAGAAATGCTTTCTTTCGGTTTGTGTCATTCCGACAATTATTACTGAGAGAGATGTCATCAAAACAGAAACACATCCTACCAAAAGGAATTTTATCAGTCCGTTCTCACAGGTCTTTTCAAGATACAATGGCAAAGGAGTGGATATGAAAGTTACTGCAAGAATTGGCAGGATTGACTTAACAAAATATTCTTTAAGAGAGAGCCCTAGTGCTTTTTTTACAAATACAGCTCTTATCCAAATTGCAATTGCACATATTACAATAGAAACGTAAAACACTGTTTCTGGCGGATAATGCATTTTTAGAAATATGTAAGATATGGGCAGTATGGTTAGAGTAAAGCTACCGCATATAAGGTGATAGTTCCTTATTTTTCCGTATGCCTGCATAGAGACCGCCAAGGGATTAGCAAGTACCTCAATCAGAGCGTTAATGATGACTAATCTGGTAAATAGCGCTGTATAATCGGGAACTTTTTTGAGCCAGACTTCCAAAATTGGTTGGGTTTCCAACAAAATGGGGAGTGATACTATAAACAACAGGTAATAAGAGAACTTAGAGCTTTGAATAACAAGTTTAAGCATATCTGGGGTGTTTCCCGCAGAATATGTTTTAAGGATCTGTGGCTTGACGGCTGTAAAGAAATTGTCGGCAAAGAGTTGCACTGTATTGAAAACCTTATATGTCATTGCTCTTGCAGCATTTACTACCGGCCCATAAAACATATTCAGCAACATGTTCAAACCTTGGCTTTTGCAGATACCTGAAAGAGCTCCGATCATATTCCAACCTGCAAAACCGAATATCTCTAAGAACTTGTGCTTATTCCAAAAAAAACTGTATTTGCATTCCTCATAGTATCGTGTGCAATATAAGTAATAATAAAGCGAAATAAGAAAATTAACAAAAAGCATCAGCATTGCATACAGAATAAGCCTATCATTTGCATAATGGCTTATGACAATAGCGACTCCCAAGTTACAGATGACCTCTATCATGCTCAAATAAGTAAAGACCTTCATCTTTTCCTTTATTATGATAATCCCCAGATAAGGAGTGCGTATTATAGTAAAGATGAATGATAATATACTTAGCTGGAAAACCCATTTTGCTGCATCCATACGGCCGGCTGTTTGAGCTTTATTGTAAAGAAACCATAATCCAGCCGTTTCGCTCAAAGCAACAATCAACAGTGCGATGACTATAAAGACAGTTACACACAGACTGAAAACATTCCTTAGTTCCTGATAGTTGTTTTTGCCTATTTCATCGGCAAAAAAGCGCTGACATGCCACAGACATGGTACCGCTTAAAAATGAGAACATGGTAACAATGCCTCCAACGGCATTATAAATTCCCATGTCAATTTCGCCTAAAGCATCCAGTATTATTCTGGAGGTGTACAGACTTACCAATAGCATAGCACCCATCCTAATATAGAGCAGGATGGTGTTCTTCGCTATCTGTTTTTGGTTCACCATACTCATTTATCGCTTTTCTATCATGTCTAGGAATCTCTCAAGACAGTATAAGAGCCATTTTTGGTTTCCAGTGTATTTCTTCATGTCAAGGTCTTTCCTGAATTCAGGGCGTACAGGACCTTTCCAGTTTGCAAAATATGTGTCAACAGGTCTGGGCATTGGTAGTTTCTGCGGTACAGGAACAGGATATTTCATTTTGAAAAGTTCCCTTACTATATATTTTGATTCCCCTTTGCGGATTCGTTCTATGTCCAAGGGAACCGATAGCGCCAGTTTCTCATATGGGTCAATAAAATGCATTTCTGCCGTATGGAAAGCGTTTTCATATGATGCATAGCTTTCATCTGTAACAATCTCATTGTAAAAACGGATGTAATCTACGCTGTTTTTTCCTATCCTGTAGCGCTCAAACAGGTATTTCATATCACTTGGGTTGACAAGAATCTCCTTGGGGTCAAGGTAGATTGAGCGTTTATAGTATTCGTCAAATGTCCAGTCTTTGGATAGAAGTCCGTCCATGCCGCCAAATATATAATCGGCTCCGTCTCCTACAACCATCATTGTTATTCCGTCTTTTTGGGCCAGTTTGGCTGCATAGAAGATTTGAGGCTCTATGGAATGGACCGGAGCTCCCTTTGATTTCATGAGAGTGTCAACGGTGGACTCTACAATGTTCCAGTCTATATCTATGTAATGTAGTTTCAGATTATTGTAACTGGCAAAATATTCTGCCCTTTCCAGTTCATCGGGTTGGTATGCTCCTCCAAGGAACCTGAAGGTGTAAGCATCGGACCCCTTAGGCATGTACGATGCAAGAACAGCACTATCCATACCTCCGGAAAGCAATATGCCAAGTCTCTCATTGCTTACCAGATGAAACTGATTCCTGATAGCTATATCGGTTGTAGATGCGGAATCAACAAAATATTTCTGATTAAGGGGAATCTGTCTGTATCTTTGGTGTCTGAATCCCTCGCAGAACTCTTTTTCGTCACTCTCAATGTAGCGCAATGCCAGGAATGAACTCATGCAGAACTCTTTGTCAACCATAATGTTTAGTCTTTGTTAAGATGCTTGTCGGAATTGTTTAAGGAATAATCATTAGACCATCCTCTGGTATTTTTCAAGGCCTCTGTGATTTTTGTGGATGATACACCCTTTGTGTAGGGGAAATATATAATCTTGATTCCAGCTTCACTGAACTCCTTTTCATATTGTTTCCATTTTTCTGTAGCGTACCAGTCATCTCCTACAAACAGATATGACGCGCCCAGTTTTTTACACATAGTAAGTTTGTCCATATTGTCTTGAGGGACAACTGCATCTACATATTTTATACTGCGCACTATTTCAATCCTGTCTTGGAATGGAATCATGGAGTGCTTTCCTTTATATAAAACCAAGTCATCAGTTGTGACACCTACAATGAGTTTGTCACACATTCCTTTTGCGTTTTTAAGAAGATTGAGATGTCCAATATGAAATAAATCAAATACTCCTGCTGTATAACCGATAATAGTTTTCCGTTTACTATCCATATCTGTAATTATTTAGGGTAATTCTTTTTCTTTTTCGCTGACCAAACAGACCTGATTTGCATGAGTGACAATTATTTGTTAATGAATAACAAGATTATATATGAACCATGCTGTGGCTTCATCTATTGATACCGGATTGTTCTTAAGCCGTACCGGATTGACTGATGTGGAGAGCATTTCAAGCTCCTGTTCCCTGTTGGCGGCAACGGGATTGTGCAAATCCATCTCGGACATCATCTTTCGGAATAGGGCGATGGCCTCCTTGGGGCTGTTGGTGCCCAGACTTTTTGATATGCGGTCAAATATACCGGTCATGTATTCCTTTCCCCTGGAATCTATGCAACCTTCCGGGTGAGCGGTCATGTACTCCCAGATTTCTGGCAAACATACAGCTACGGCATGTCCGTGAGGCAGTTTGTACATTGATGTTATCTTGTAGCTCATGGCGTGGGCTGCGGTTGTAGCCGATATGTTTATGGCCCGGCCTGCATAGTTGGCAGCCAGCATTATGTTTGCGGCAGCATCGGCATCATTGTCAAATATGTACTTGCGCCAGTACTGGGTAATGAGTTCCACTGCTATTTTGGCATAGCCCTTGCTCTCATCGGTTGAGTTTACTGACCACCAGCTCTCAATACCCTGACACAGGGCATCCATCATAGTGCATTTTTTCTGGTAGAGGGGTAGTGTGGCCAGGACTTTTGGCTCAAGCAGGGCATAATCGGGCAGGACGCCGTCATTGGTTACGGTCTGCTTTGAGCCCTGATAATACATTACGGCATTGTGGGTTGACTCGCTGCCGGTACCGGCCGTTGTGGGGATGGCAATAAACGGAATACGTGATCCGTCTATATCAAGACGCTTTGATACCAGCGGAGGGATAAGCCCTTCACGTCCTTCACGGGCCAGCACAGCCAGCTTTATGCATTTGGCCACATCAATGGAGCTGCCGCCGCCCACGGCCAGTATGGTATCGCACTCCTCCTTGAGGAACAGGTCTATGCCTTTGCACACGTCTTCATACAGGGGGTTAGGCCTGAAATCAGAGAAACAGACTTTGGTCATGTTTATTCCCTCAATCCTATCCTTTATGTTAAGGAAAGGATAGGACGAGTCTATGACCATGAACAGCTTACGGCTCCCTATGGTCCTGACCAGATTCTGCAGTCTGTCTATGCCTTGTATTATATTCTGCATAATGTCATTTCTTTAGGAACTGCATCAGCGCATCCCTGTTCTCTATGGGTGTTGTGGTGGGGCGTCCCAGATCCTTGCGGTTGCCTTTCTTTACCTTTACTTCAATCAGTACCGGACCTTCTGAGAATTGAGAGTTGAGAATTGAGAGTTGAGATTTTAGTTCCTGTATGGTGCTTACACTGAATGCTGCGGAATAACCCAGGGCTTTGGCTACTGCCGGAAGGTCTATGGCAAGTCCTACAGTTGGTTGACCGCCTACGGAATCGTGGGCTCCGTTGTTGAATACCACGTGTATGTAGTTGGCCGGTTTCTTGCTGGCCACTATTGCCATTGAGCCCATGTGCATTATAGTGGCGCCGTCACCGTCAAAGCACCATACCCTACGGTCTGTCTTCTCTAAGGCAATCCCTAATGCAATCTGGCTGGCATGTCCCATTGAGCCTACTGTCAGGAAATCACGTTCGTGACCCTGCCCCCAGGCAGCACGTGCTTCAAACAGTTCACGGCTTATCATACCGGTGGTGCTTACTATCACGTCTTTGGGTGATAAGGCTGAAGCCACAGTCTGTATAGCCTCCTCACGTGTCATGGTCAGGTCATTGGCATTGACGTTCTGAAGTTTGTACTCATCAAACGTATCCTTCTCTATCACCAGGGCAAAGACCTCGTTGTCACGGAGTGCCGATGCAGCCTTTTCTATCTGCT
>Ga0310691_10002661_pt1 | contig 23002 bp, 14 predicted proteins | sample 176DNAGHGlowgp2_FD_203887 | JGI IMG/M metagenome (GOLD analysis project Ga0310691, IMG submission 203887) | Sheep rumen microbial communities from Palmerston North, Manawatu-Wanganui, New Zealand - 1766 DNA GHGlow gp2 (v2) (version 2) | ecosystem: Host-associated > Mammals > Digestive system >...
GCTGTCTTCTGGTACTGTGACTGAGATTAAGGACGAGGCCGTCACCAACCCTATGCAGATGTTGACAGTAGGCAACGAAGCTTATTTTATGGACTATGGTATCTACGACACCAACGACAACAATAAACAGAAGGGTGCTGGCGTGCGCAAGATTACTGCTGATGGTAAGGTGACAAAGGTTGTCGACGGCACAGCTATGTGTACAGACGGCAAGAAAATCTATACGGTCAACGCTCCTTATGGTGCAGGCACAACCACTTATCTTATCTATGACATTGCTACAGGTGCGACAACGACTTGGGAGCCTGCCGACATTTTCAGCCCTGCTGTCATTGCTGCAGACCCTGTCACTGGCAACATCTTCATTGTTTCTTACCAGAAAAATCCTGATACAGGCTACGCTGGCTATGCGCTGCCTTCGTACACCAACCAGTACAACGCACAGGGTAAGCTCGTGAAGAAGTATGAGAACACGGCAACAGGCCCCATCTCAGTAGTCTTCAATACTGGTGTCAAGTATGAATAAACAAACAACCTTACTATCTATACTATTTGTCGTTGTTGTCGCCTTGGCCTCGTGCCGAGGTGGCAACAACACTTCTTTGTCTGTAGAGGGAGGCGACACCGTTGCACTGAAGTATTCGTCACTGCTCACCATCGTTGAGCACGACGGCTATGTCGTTGCCGACATTAAGAATCCTTGGAAGCCCGGCAAGATGCTTCACCGCTACTATCTCGTGCCCCGTACATCAGATAACAAGCCTCAGACCTCAGAACTCACTGACGGCACAGTTATCGAGGTACCTATTCAGCGTGCTGCCGTCTTTACCACCGTCCACTGTGCCCTGCTCACCGAACTGGGGCTGGGCAGCCATATTGTGGGTGTGGCAGACTCCAAGTATATCAAGGTGCCTTATATCCAGCAGCAGATCAAGGCAGGCCGCATTGTGGACTGCGGCAATGGCTTGAATCCCATCGTCGAGAAGATTATGGACGTGAAGCCCGATGTCATCATGCTGTCGCCTTTTGAGAATAGTGGCGGCTATGGTAAGACAGAGGAGATAGGAATCCCATTGATAGAGTGTGCCGAGTATATGGAGACGTCGCCACTGGCACGTGCTGAATGGATGCGCTTCTATGGTTTGCTGTTTGGTGCCGGCGACAAGACCGATGCCTTGTTCCACAACGTAGACAGCAGTTATTTTGCCTTGAAACAGCAGGCTGCACAGGCTGGCAAAGGGCGCTCTGTCATTGTTGACAAGGTGGTAGGCTCTGTATGGTATATGCCTGGCGGCCGTAGCACAATAGGTCAGATGCTGCAGGATGCTGGTGGACAGTATCCGTGGGCAACAGACGATCAGAGCGGTTCGCTGTCACTGCCTTTCGAGACGGTGCTCGAAAGAGGAGGAGAGTCTGATGTCTGGATGTTACGCTACTCCAGCGACCACGACTGGGATTACAAGGAGTTGCTGTCAGGTCATCGTGGCTATAGTCAGTTGAAGGCATTCCGCCAGCATGAGGTCTATGGATGTAATGTGGAACAGTCGCATTTCTATGAAGACACACCATTCCATCCCGACCGTCTGCTCTGCGACTTCCTGCAAATTTTGCATCCCGATATAATAGGATTGCCTCCGCTGCGTTATTATAAGAAACTGAAAGAGTAACGGTTATTGTGAAGCGAGGTGTTGTTCTCTGTTGCCTGTTGGCACTGTTGATGGTTGTATTGTTGGCTGTCAACCTGGCCGTGGGGTCGGTATCCATACCGCTCCGCGATGTTGTCAGCATCATCATGGGACATGAGGCTGCACGTCCTTCATGGCAGTTTATCATTATGGAGAGCCGACTGCCGCAGGCTATCACCGCCATGCTTTGCGGTGGTTCGCTGGCAGTCAGCGGTCTGATGCTGCAGACGGCATTCAAGAATCCGTTGGCAGGCCCCAGCATCTTTGGCGTCAATAGTGGAGCCGGTGTGGGTGTGGCACTCGTCATGCTCGGCATGGGGGGCTCGCTGTCTGTCGGCTCTGTCAGCATCACTGGTTTTATGGCTGTCCTCGCTGCCGCCTTCGTCGGTGCCATGGCCGTGATGGGACTGATCTTCCTGTTTAGCACCATGGTACACAATAATGTCATGCTGCTCATTGTGGGCATCATGATAGGTTATATTGCCAATAGTGTGGTGGCATTGCTCAACTTCTTTGCCACGGACGAGGGCGTCAAGTCTTATATGGTATGGGGCATGGGCTCTTTTGGCGGCGTGCCGATGAGTCAGATTTCTTTGTTCGCCTCATTGTGCGTATTGGGAATGGTGGGGGCTCTACTGTTAGTGAAACCCCTCAATGCCCTGCTCTTAGGCGAACGCTATGCTGAGAACCTGGGTGTGAATACCCACAGGGTGCGCAACTGGCTAATCATCGTTACGGGCCTGTTGACCGCTATTACCACTGCCTATTGTGGGCCTATCATGTTTATAGGTTTGGCAGTGCCTCATATTGCTCACCTCTTATTCCGTCAGGCCGACCATCGTATTCTGATGCCGGGCACCATCCTTTGTGGTGCGGTCATTGCCCTTGTCTGCAATGCCATCTGTTTCCTTCCTGGCGAGTCGGGCGTCATTCCGTTGAATGCCGTCACGCCAGTGATGGGTGCACCCGTCATCATTTACATCATAGCACGCCGCAACTAAGCACATCACGCAGCCATGGCTTTACCACCCGCTGTTCAAAGGAACTGGCGGATTTTTTAAAAGAAACGTTCCGTTTTTTTACTCAAATATCTTGAAGGCATACCCTTCGGCCAGAAGCCACTCAATAGCGGCAGGTAGGGCGATACGCAACTTCTCGATACTCTTTAGTGAGTCGTGAAAGGTGATAATACTACCATTACGGGCATAGCGCTTTACGTTGTTGAGAACGTCGGTGGCCGTCATCCATTTGGAGTAGTCGCGGGTAACAAGGTCCCACATGACAATTTTGAATTTGCGTGAGAGCCAGGCATACTGGTCATGGCGCATCCATCCGTGAGGTGGGCGCACCAGATTGGTATGTAGGTATGCGTTAGCCTTCTCCACATTGTAGCTGTACTCGTGGACGGAATGGCGCAAACCTCCCATGTGGTTGTGTGTATGATTACCAATGCGGTGCCCCTCATCGACAACACGCTGGTGCAACTCTGGATATTTCCTTACATTGTCGCCTACCATGAAAAAGGTGGCCTTGATACCGTAATGTTTCAGTGTGTCGAGGATGAAAGGGGTTGCTTCGGGAATGGGGCCATCGTCAAAGGTTAGGTAGACGGCCTTGTCGGTCGGGTCCATACGCCAAAGTGCCTTGGGGTACATCCAACGCAGCCACTTAGAGGGTTGTTCGATAATCATTGCTCTTGGCTATTTGCTGTTAGCATATTATTCATCTTCATAAACTTGACCGCCACGCTGCTCGTAGATATTGCCAAGGAGGGTGATTTCCTTCATCTGCTTGTCATAGGTAGCCTTGTCGACAATCTCGGTGAGCGATGCCAACTGCTCCAGGATGTAGAAGTTAACAAGGCAGTCGTGCTTGGCAGCGTCGAAACGGTATTGCTCCAGTGAGCAGAACCACTTCATATATTGTACAGAGTTCTTCCACATTTGGTTGATGATAGTCAGTGCTTCCTTCTTGTGACCTAACGAAGCCCATGTGCGAGCCATGTCGAGTGATCCAGAGCTGTAGTTGTGGGCAACATTGAATGATGGAATCATTTTCTCCGTATAGCGCAGCACCTCTTCAGCCTTCTTCTCCTTGCCTTCATACATCAGCTCCAGTGCCAGCTTGGCCATGGTGCGACGGTGGGTATAGCACATGCGCATCACCGTCTCGTCGAGGTAGATGCCAGGTTTGTCGATGCCGCCGAATTTGAAGCGGTGCATCACGTTGTCGTAGGTCTTCTCTGTGTCAAAGTTCTTCACACCTGGGATGGGCCTACCCTCATGGGTGGTAGTAAACGGCGTGATACGGTAGGCTAAACCTTCAGTGATGACATTGTCACCTAAGTTGATGTAGTTGTCGTCACCAACGGAAACAGCCACATAGATAGGACGCTCCCAGTTGCACTGAGCCAGCATTTCCAGAATCATCAGGTCGCCCTTGTACAGTGCACGCTTGCCTTTCAGAGAGATAACCATTTTGTCGGGGATGGAGTCGGTAGCCATCAGCATGCCACTGCGGCGTACGGCTTCCTTGTCGATGGTCATATAGAGTGTGTCAGTAGGTATCATGTGCAGGTCAGCATTCTTGGAGCGCACCCAGTATTTCAGCACGTTCTTCAGTTCGAAAGGCTCGTCGCCAAATTGTTTGCGGGCCTCCTCAGGATGCTGGCGATAGTGCTCCAGTACAGCCTCCTTCATGTCTGGTTCAATAGATACGTATTCATTGGTACCTGAACAGTACTCGATACGTTCCCACGAGATGGGCACGCTAGGTGAGTCATAGGCCGGACGGCGCATTTGGTCGATGTACCAGTCTGTCTGCAGATAACTCAGGTTGCACACGCGGGCATCGGTACGCACTCCCTCCACATCCTGATTGTACCACAAGGGGAAGGTGTCGTTGTCACCGTTGGTAAAAATGATGGGGTTGTTGCCCTGTTGACAGGTATTCAGATAGTTCTGACCAAAGTCGCGGCAGGTGTAGCGACCTGAGCGGTCGTGATCGTCCCATGTCTGCGAAGCCATCTGGATGGGAACAAAGAGACAGATGATACTGACGACGGCAGCCAATGTGGTAGCCAACTTCTCGCCATTGCCTTTCAGCTTCTCTTTTATCAGTTCGATGATTCCTGCAACACCCATGCCACACCAAATAGCAAAAGCATAGAATGAGCCTGCGTAGGCATAGTCACGCTCACGAGGTTGTGAGGGTGTCTGGTTCAGGTAGATAACAATGGCCAGACCTGTCATGAAGAACAGGAAGAAGACCACCCAGAACTGGCGGATGCCTGTCTGGTCCTTGGGATTACCGTGGTGCTTGGCCAGTGACTGCCAGAAGAGTCCGATAAGACCCAATAGCAATGGCAGACAGTAGAAGACGTTATGTCCCTTGTTCTCCTTCAGCTCGTCGGGTAACTTGCTCTGGTCGCCCAGTCGCCAGTTGTCGAACCAGTCGAAGCCCGTAATCCAGTTGCCATGCTCCAACTCGCCATTGCCCTGCAAGTCGTTCTGGCGACCAGCAAAGTTCCACATAAAGTAGCGCCAGTACATCCAGTTGCACTGGTAGGAGATGAAGAAGCGCAGGTTCTCCAACTGTGAGGGTATCTTGACGCTGACCATCTCGCCACAGCGGTCGTACATCTCTTCACGTCCGCTAATCTCGCCCATCCAACTCTCGTAGTTGCTGCGGTGGGCAGAGCTGTACATGCGGGGGAAGAACATGTTCTGAGCATATTGGTATTCGTCCTTGGTACGTACTACAAAGTATTCATCCTTCTCGTCGGGCGAAGCCTTCTCCTTACGTTGCCAGACGGGGTCGCCCTTCTTCATAACAGGCTTGCAATATTCGCCGTCTTTCTCCAAGGCTACCTGTGATGTGTAGGCAGGACCATAGAACAGGGGGCGCTGGCCGTACTGTTCGCGTCCTAAGTATTCGCCCAGTGTGAAGATATCCTCAGGAGAGTTCTGGTCCATGGGCGGGTTAGCCGATGAACGGATCACGATGAGTGCGTAGCTGGAGTAGCCGATCATCAGCATCAGCATGCAGAGCAGCGACGTGTTCTTGATGCGGGCGCTGACAAGGGCTTTTGGCTTTTGGCCATTGGCTTTTAGCTTGAAGTCCAGAACGAACCACATGGCGACGAGTACCACGATGCCGATAACTACCGACAGCCAACCGTGACCATAGAAAGGAATGCCCAGCATGGCGACAGCCAAGAGGAATGCGGCATTTTGTCGCTTGGGAGCCTTGTCGTTATACGTTTCGTAGATAGCCCAGATGATAGCGGCTACAAGCAGGAAGATATAGATAATCTCGCCCGTATTGAAAGGACAGCCCAGCACGTTGACAAAGAACAATTCAAACCAGCCACCAACCTGTACGATGCCAGGAACGACACCATAGAGTACGGCAGCCAGAATAACCACTGAGATAAACAATGCAAAAAGCGAACCCTTGAGGTCACGCTTCGGGTCGTCAATGGGAAATTTGCGATAGTAGTAGACCAGCACAATGGCAGGCAGACACAGTAGGTTCAGCAGGTGTACACCGATGGATAGACCTGTCATGTACATGATAAGTACCAGCCAGCGGTCTGCATGAGGCTGGTCAGCCTGGTCTTCCCATTTCAGGATTAGCCAGAAAACCACAGCAGTGAAAGCGCTGGAGTAGGCATATACCTCGCCCTCTACCGCTGAGAACCAGAAGGTATCACTGAAAGTGTATATCAGCGCTCCCACCATGGCTGAGGCCTCTATGGCTATCCATTTATATAATGGTATGTCCGTCAGCCTCGCAGCGTTGCGGAAGTCTTCCTGCTTGATGAGCAGGCGGCGCACCAGATGCGAGATGGTCCAAAACAGGAACAGGATGGTGGCCGCTGACAACAGCGCACTCATCATGTTGACCATGAGAGCCACCTGTGAGGGATCGCTGGCAAACTGTGAGAATAGATTGGCTGTGAGCATGAAGAACGGAGCACCGGGTGGGTGACCGATTTCCAGTTTATAACCAGTGGAGATAAATTCCGGACAGTCCCAAAAAGATGCTGTCGGTTCGACGGTGGAGCAATATACGAAGGCAGCGATGGCAAAGGCCAGCCAGCCCATGATGTTGTCCACGATTCTGAATTGTTTCATTATCTGATTGTCTATTGAGTTTTTTGTTCCAATCTGCAAAGGTAATATTTATAATGAAGAATGAAGAATGAAGAATGAAGAATTTGCTTTAGCCTTGTTTTTTTTAACGTTTAAACAGCTATATAAACAGTTGTGCGCCATATATTAAGACCACATAACGCAGGAATTTTCCCAATGCAATGCTGGTCAGTGAGATGGAGATATTGGCACGCATTAGTCCTAATACAATAGTGATGGCTGAACCCAACAGGGGTACGAAAGCAAAGAAGCCCATCCAGGCACCATGGCCTCCCATGAAGCGGGTAGCTTTGTCAAGGTCTTGCTGTTTGACGTGCAGGTACTTCTCTATCCATTCAATCTTTCCCTGGCGTCCTACAAAGTAGTTGAACATGCCGCCTGCCACGTTGCCAATGGTGCCATAGATGATGAGCCCCCACGGGTCCAACCCGGCTGCCAGCAGTCCTGTCATTACCGCCTCGCTGGAGAAGGGAAAGAAGGAACCGGCAATGAAGGCTGTGATGAGCATGCCCCAATAACCGTAGCTGATTAATAGAGAGATGATGAACTCCATATATTATAAAAGGTGAGCACGATCGTAGCCGCCGAGAGCAATAAAAAGACGATGTTGGTCAGTCTGGTGGAAGTCAATGCTATGAAGTGCGCTATCAACGGTGACGTGTTGAGAATCATAATGAGTAACATAGCATTGAAGTGTTGAGGCTGTAGCCATAGAAAGACAAAAGCTGCCAAATCCATCCACATAAAGAACCCATAGAACATACGGATGCGTATCTTGTCGAGGTAGTTCTTACGGATAAAATGAACTATGCCTATGACGGCCATGAGCGCTGTCAGTGCCAGAGTGGCTTTTTGGTATGAGGTAATGCCGTATAGGTTGAACGGCTCCTCAAAAACCATAAGTGCCGAGAAGTGGTCTGCGATGAGTGTGTATTCATGCTGGTAGATGAGCCAGATGCTGCCAAACCAATAGGGAGTGAGCAGTCCGATGATTGATGCAGCCCACGTGCGCCACGACATCGACATAATATTGGTTATCATCAGCAACCAGATGATTGGCAGAAAGAATAGTACGTGGACATACGCTATTGATGCAATGCTATAAAACAGGAAAGCATAATAGGTAAAGCCTGCCGCCGTCTTATCCTGATAGGTTTGGAATAGCAGTAGTACCGATGCTACGAGACAAACCAGCATGACAGCTTCTGGCAGGGCAGGAAACAGGAAACAGGCACAGCACGTCAATGCAAGAAACGCACAACTCACCATGCGTGAGAAGATGCGTATCAGTGCGTTTGTGTTATTGAGCTCTACCATGAGGTAGGTGGCAATACCATAGCATATCAGCTGCCACCACCAGTTGTTGCTGCCTATGCCACAAGCGAACCACACCGCCATGGCATAGACAACTATAACGGGCATAGTCAGCCTGTTCTCGGCAATTCTATTCTGTAGTAGTTTCTTCAACTCTAAACTGTCAACTAAGCGTGTGGGTACCTTTATAGGTCTGCTCCGATGTCTCGACGGAAGTACTTGTCGGTAAACTGTATCTTCTGCGCTTCAGTGAACGATTTCTGCAGTGCTTCTTCCTTGTTCTTGCCATAAGAGGAAACGGCAATGACGCGGCCACCGTTGGTGACAACCTCGCCGTCTTTTGTTGTTGTGCCGGCATGGAAGACGACAGAGCCTTCAACAAGATTGATGCCACTGATGGGATAGCCCTTCTTGTATGCTTCTGGATAGCCACCGCTCACTAGCATAACACAGACTGCTGAACGATCGTCGAAGACGACGGGATGCTGGTCGAGATGACCTGCAGCCACACCCTCGAAGAGGTCGACGATATCGCTCTTCAGACGCAGCATAACGGTTTCTGTCTCTGGATCGCCCATACGACAGTTGTATTCAATAACATAGGGTTCGGGCTCGCCATTAGGTGTATTGGTGCGGTTGATGAGACCAAAGAAGATGAAGCCCTTATAGTCGATGCCATCGGCTTTCAAGCCCTTTACTGTAGGACGAATAATATGGTCTTCCACCTTCTGCATCCACTCCTTGGTAGCAAAGGGTACGGGACTGACAGAACCCATACCGCCCGTGTTCAGACCGGTATCGCCCTCGCCAATGCGCTTGTAGTCCTTGGCTTCAGGCAGTATCTGATAGTGCTCGCCATCAGTCAGTACAAAAACGCTGCACTCGATGCCGCTCATAAATTCCTCGATGACCACACGACTGCTGGCATTGCCAAACATGCCGCCCAGCATCTCCTGCAGTTCCTTCTTGGCTTCTTCGAGGGTAGGGAGGATGAGTACACCTTTACCGGCACAGAGACCGTCAGCCTTCAGCACATAGGGGGCCTGGAGTGTTTCCAAGAAGGCTAACCCTTCCTGAACATGCTCTCCATCGAACGTCTCGTAACGAGCTGTAGGAATGTTGTGGCGTACCATGAATGCTTTGGCAAAGTCCTTAGACCCTTCCAGTACGGCACCAGCCTTCGATGGGCCAATGACGGGAATATTCTTCGTGCGCTCGTCAGCTCTCATGTCGTCGTAGATACCTTTAACCAGTGGGTCTTCGGGGCCTACAACCACCATGTCAATGGCTTGAGCAACGCAAAACTGTTTGATAGCTTCAAAGTCGTCTGCTTTCATGGCTACATTTTCTCCGCAATTACCGGTGCCGGCGTTGCCTGGGGCGATGAACAGTTTCTCACATTTCTCACTCTGTGCAATCTTCCATGCCAAGGCATGTTCGCGACCGCCACTGCCTAAAAGTAGTATTTTCATATTGTTATATTTTTTTATTTTGATAATCCGGTATTCTCCTTTATAGTTTTCCCTGGTCTCCCAGATAACTATCCTTGAAACCGAGGAAGTAGAGCACGCCGTCCAGTCCGAGGGTATTGATGCTCTGCTTGGCATTAGCCACCACACGGGGCTTGGCATGGAAAGCAATGCCAAGGCCAGCCTCACTAATCATAGGCAGGTCGTTGGCGCCGTCGCCAACAGCAATGGTCTGTGCTAAGTTGACCTTCTCTACTTGTGCGATGAGCTTGAGCAACTCAGCCTTGCGGTGACCGTCTACGATTTCACCGATATAGCGGCCTGTCAGTTTGCCGTCTTCTCCCACCTCCAACTCATTGGCATAGACATAATCAATACCGTAGCGGCGCTGTAAGTATTCGCCAAAGAAGGTGAATCCACCAGAGAGGATGGCAATCTTGTAACCGCAGGTCTTCAGTACCGACATCAAGCGGTCTGCACCTTCCGTAATGGGCAGATGCTCGGCAATGTCCTGCATGACGCTGACATCCAAACCTTTCAACAATGCCACGCGACGGGTGAAACTCTCCTTGAAGTCTATCTCGCCACGCATAGCACTCTCAGTGATAGCACGTACCTGGTCCCCCACGCCATTGCGCTCAGCCAATTCATCTATGCACTCCGTCTGAATCAGTGTGGAGTCCATATCGAAACAGATGAGACGACGCATGCGTCGGAACATATCATCTTTCTGGAAAGAGAAGTCTATCTCCATTTCACTAGACAGCTTCATCAGCTTACGCTGCATCTCCTGGCGGTTGATGGGTTCGCCGCGCAGCGAGAACTGGATGCAGGCACGGGTGTGCTTATCGAGTTGTTTGATACTCTTTCTACCTGTTAGACGCAGAATGCTGTCGATGTTCAGCCCCTGGTCAGCCAGAATGCGCGTGGCAGCTTCTATCTGTCGAGCCTCCAACTGGCGTCCCAGTACCATGAGAATGTAGCGGTTCTTGCCTTGGTGACCTACCCAGTCTTCATATTCATCATCGCTGATGGGTGCAAAACCGATATTAACACCCAACTCAGTGGCCTTAAACAGCAGTTCCTTCATGGCTAAACCAGATTTCATCTCGTCCATGCGGATGAGAATACCGAGTGACAATGTGCTGTGGATGTCTGCCTGGCCGATGTCGAGTACCTGAGCATCATATTTAGCAAGAATACCCATAACTGCGGCAGTTAATCCAGGACGGTCCTGTCCGGTAATGCGTACTAATATCTGTTCTTCTTTCACAACTCTAATTCTTAATGCTTAATTCTTAATTCCTCCCCTCCTTTTTGGGAGTAGGCTTCAAATAGTCTTCAAAATATTGTGTGATGCGTTCATGCAGATGTACACTGGCATGTCCGCGCATATTGTGCTCCTCACCGGGATAAGCAAAGAAGTCTGGCTGGGTGCCAGCTTTAATGCAGGCGTCGAGGAACGACAGACAATGCTGTGGAACAACCGTTGGGTCGTTGTAGCCCGTTATTATTTGTAGCTTGCCTTTCAAATGACCTGCCTTGTTGATGAGGCTACTCTTTTCATAGCCCTCTGGATTCGTCTGGGGCGTGTCCATATAGCGCTCACCATACATAATCTCATACCATTTCCAGTCGATGACAGGACCACCAGCGACACCAACTTTAAAAACGTCGGGGTAGTTAAGCATGAGGGAGATGGTCATGAAACCGCCAAAACTCCAGCCGTGAACGCCCATGCGTTGGGCATCTACATACGGCAGACTCTTCAGATACTCCACACCCTTCATTTGGTCTTGCATCTCGACTTGTCCTAATTGACGGAAGGTCACTTGCTCAAAGTCGCGACCGCGATTCTCTGAACCACGGTTGTCGAGAATAAAGACGATATAGCCCTTCTGTGCTATGTAGGTCTCCCAAGTACGGCTCTGCCAGTGCCATGAAGCCTCCACGTTGTGGGCGTGAGGACCGCCATAGACATAGACCACAGTGGGATATTTTTTTGTGGCATCAAAATCGTGCGGCTTCACCATTCGATAATATAGGTCGGTCCTACCGTCGGCAGCCTTGATGGTACCGCTCTCGAAGATGGGCTGCTGATAGCCCTGCCAGGGGTCTGCTGCTGTCAGTAGGCGTACGGTCTTTGCTGTCTGCGTGCTGACAACATCAATATTGCGAGGTACGTCAGGCTCAGTATAACGGTCAACGAGATACATGCCGCTCTCCGACAATTCACCACGATGAGAACCGCGGCCATTGTCCAGCAGTGTGCGCTTACCCGTCTTGATGTCTACACGATAGATGTTGCGCTGGATGGCACTCTTCTCGTTCGATGCAATAATGATGCTCTTGTCTTTTCTGTTAAAGCCCAGCACATCCTCAACGACCCACGGTCCTTTCGTCAACTGCCTCAGCATCTCCCCCTTATTATTAAAAAGGTAGAGGTGGTTGTAGCCATCACGCTGGCTCTGCATCATGAATGTTGTGTTATCCCACGGCAGGAAGACGATGGGGTGCATCGGCTCTACATATTTGTCGCTGGTTTCACGATACAGTTCAGCCTTTCTCTCGCCAGTTTCCGCATCGTAGCTGACAAGTCGACAGTCGTTTTGGTCGCGGTTCAACTCGAACATATAGATGCTCTTGGCGTCAGGGCTCCAGGCGATATTGGTGAAATAGCAAGCCTCCTCCGACTTTTCCAAAGAGAGGGGAGTCTTAAGGTAAATGGTTTTGTTTGTCTGTAAATCGTAAACGCCAACGGTAACAACATGACTTGTCATACCTGCCATAGGGTATTTGTCGGGTTCGTAGGTAGCTTCACGAGGGAAGATATCTACCTGCGGATAATCGGCTACCATACTCTGGTCCATGCGGTAGAATGCCAGCTTTTGCCCGTCGGGACTCCAGAAAGTGCCTTTGTCAATGCCGAATTCGTTGCGGTGAACGCTTTGCCCATAGACGATCTCGCGGCTACCATCGGTAGTTAGCTGATGCTTCTTGCCGTTGGCGTCAACCACAAAGAGCTGGTAGTTCTCCACGTATGCTGTCGCTTTTGATACCTTGTTCCAGTCGTTGGCAGTCTGACCAGAAATGCTGTCCTGCCATACAATCTTGTGCGTTTTGAAGTTGAACAACAGAAATGACCGTTTATTACCCAGGGCCACCAATGGTTGGTCCGGGTATGGGAAAGTCGCATGATAGAGTGCACGGACATAGTGCGAGTCGTCACTAACGAGCCATCTGTTTACCTCGTCAAGTGTGAAGAGTAGCTTCTCCTTGCCTGTCTTCTTGTTGACAAGATAACACTCTTCCACATCGGTGCGAATGAGTTCATCGCCCCACCATGCATACCATCTGTTCTTTGGCTGCATGTTACGGTAGTTGTTGCCACCGAAATTCAGATCTTCAAGGGTGAACAGCTTCTCTTCTTGGGCTGACATGTTGATTGACAGGGTGAGAATGAGAAAGAAAATCTTAATCTTCATCATCGTGGAAACGGCGGTTGTCCTTCTTGAATGGTTTCTTGAACTCGCGGTTGCCCTTAGGTCCTCTGAAGTCTCTGGAGTCTTTAGACTTTCTGAAGTCTCTCGAGCGTCTGTCTTCTCTCGATTCCCTTGCTTCGTATGGCTTTTTGGACTCTTTCTTCTCTAACGAGCGGAACTTGAATGTGCGGATGTCAGCCTCTGCATTCTCTTCCTGTTCATCAAGACGTTTCTTGAACTCGCGGTTTTGCTTGAATCGGCGCTTCTCAGCCATTTTCTGCTTTTCCTCTTCTGTCTTGACAACACCGCCCTCTTCGCGGAAGACACTCATCTTGCCGTCAAACATCTGGTACTTACGGAACTCGCACTCCAAAGAACCATTGAAGACAGGAATCTTGATGCTGGGCTTCAGACCAATCTGTGCAAAGCACTCCTCGCGGTAGGAGAGAATCCATGCCTCATTGCCGGTAAACTGGTGCTTCAGTCGTTCGCCAATCATCTTATAAGTACCCAATAAATCAGGGGTCGATATACGCTCGCCATAGGGTGGGTTGGTGACGATGATGCTCTTCTCCTTGGGTTGGCTGAAGTCCTTGAAGTCACGTTCCTCAACGGTGATGTCGCTGGTCAGACCAGCAGCCTTCGCATTGAGGCGTGCAGTATTGACAGCCTTGATGTCTACGTCGTAGCCGTAGATATGGTGGTTGAACTCACGCTCCTGAGAGTCGTCATTGTATATCTTGTCGAAGAGGTCGGCGTCGAAATCGGGCCATTTCTCGAAGGCAAATTCCTTGCGGAACAGACCTGGAGCCATGTTGCGGGCAATGAGTGCAGCCTCAATGAGCAGGGTACCTGAGCCACACATAGGGTCGATAAAGTCGGTCTCTCCCTGCCACCCTGTCATCAGAATCATTCCTGCTGCCAGCACCTCGTTGAGCGGTGCTTCAACAGACTCTTGGCGGTAACCGCGACGGTGCAGCGACTCACCGCTGGAGTCAAGAGACAGTGTACATTGGTCTTCTGCTATATGAATGTGCAGTCGTATGTCGGGATTGCTGATGCTGATATTCGGGCGTTTTCCTGTTCGCTCACGGAATTGGTCGACGATAGCATCTTTCACCTTGTAGGCAACGAACTTCGAGTGTCTGAATTCCTCGGAGAATACCACTGAGTCGACGGCAAAGGTCTTGTCAAGGGCAATATATTCGCTCCAGTCAATATCTTTAACTCCTTCATAGACATCGTCGGCAGAAAGTGCACGGAAGTGCTTGATGGGTTTTAGAATACGTATGGCGGTGTGTAGTTGGAAATTGGCGCGATATAAGAGCTCTTTATCACCCTTGAAAGATACCATTCGACGTCCAACTTGTACGTCGCTTGCGCCCAATTGCGCTAACTCCTTCGCTAAGACGGGCTCTAAACCCATAAAGGTCTTGGCGATGATTTCAAATTCTTGTGTCATTATTTAAAAAGGTGTAATTGTGGTGCAAAGATAGTGCAAACAGAGCGAAAAACCAAAGAAAAACGCATTTTTCTTTGGTTTTCCGATTCTTTTTCGTAACTTTGCGCATTCTTAACTGCTTAGCCGAATGAATACAATAGGAATACTGTCACGAATAAGTCTGGACAACCTGATGCAGATAGACATTCTGTTTTGGTTGATAACACTCCCGTTGATTTTGTTCTTGGTGGTTTATTTGATTTGGCAGCAATATCAGTATAAGAAGTTGGCTAATGAGCAGACTTTGCTGAATACCGTCAAACGCCGCACCATCGAATACGACCTTGTTCTGAAGGCTATGAAGTTAGCTGTGTGGCACCTCGATGTACAGGAAAGAACGATTACCTATGATAGCGACTATCGTGGTGCCATGGATATCCCTTCTGTGCCGCCAGGCTCTGATGTGGAGCTGTTTTGTAACAACCTCTTGCCAGAGGATAAGAAACGCATGGCAGAGCGCATGACGGATTTGTTGGAGGGTCGTACCGATTTGGTGCATGAGCAATATCAAGCCCTTTCGCCGGTGGGTAATGGTACTACATGGGGTGAAACCTATGCCGTCATTGACAGACGCGACTCTACTGGTCGTCCGCTGACGGTTGTCGGTACGTCCATGCGTATTGACAAACAGAAAGAGATAGAGATGGCACTTATCCGCGCCCGTAATCAGGCCGAAGAGAGCGATCGTCTGAAGACAGCCTTCCTGACAAATATCAGCCATGAGGTGCGTACACCACTGAATGCTATCGTAGGCTTCAGCGAGGTACTGACAACATCAACGCCTACCGCTGAGGAGCGTAGTCAGTTGATGGGACTGATACGCCAGAACAATGCTCACCTGTTGCAACTTTTCGATGACATGGTGAGCCTGTCGAGACTGGAAGCGGGCGACGAGTCTGTCCATAAGACGCAATTCTTGGTAAACGACTTGTTACAGGAATTGGTAGAGAAGTTTACTCAGCGTGCTACGGAGAAACAATTGACGATAGCCGTGGGTCCACATTCCGAGAATCTGGAGTTGTTTACGGATCGTGTGCGCCTGATGCAGATTCTCAGCCACTATATCGATAATGCGCTGAAGTTTACCACGGAGGGCGGTGTTACGATAGGCTGCAATGTGCAGGTCAGCAGTATTCGTGCCTGGGTGCGAGACACAGGAAAAGGTATTGACTCAGCGTTCTGCGGTGATAAACTCTTTGAACGTTTTGTAAAAGTTGATGAATTTGAACAGGGAACAGGTCTTGGACTGAGTATCTGCCGAAGGCTGGCACGCACGCTGGGTGGCAAGGTCGGCATGGATTCAGAAATAGGCGTTGGCTCGCTGTTCTGGGTTGATGTACCCTACCAATGAAGAAGATTAGAATTATAGGATTGATGTTGTTGCTGATGATGATCTTGCCCTTGCAGGCTCAAGATCTGATCAGGGGACGTGTTGTCGATGAGGCAACAGGTGAGGGAATTGGTTTTGCCAGTGTGCAGTACAAAGGACACAACCTCGTAGCAATCACAGACCCGCAGGGCCGTTTTACGATACGTTTATTAAAAGGTAAACGTCTGACAATCAGTGTACTGGGTTATAAGACCCGTCACGTCGATGTCTCCGACGATAGCGAGAAAATGTTTGTCTCGCTCCGTCAGGATGCGAAGGCATTGAGCGAGGTGACGGTCAAGAAGAAGCGCACCCGCTATAGTAGGAAAAACAATCCTGCTGTAGAGTTGATGAAACGCGTTATAGCTAATAAGAAACGGACCAATCTGGAACGGCGTGACTACTATCAATATCAGAAATACCAGAAGCTCACGCTTGCCTTGAATGAGGTCAATCCGCAACTTCTTGCCAACCCTAAATTGAGCAAGTTCCCGTGGTTGCTCAAACAGGTAGAGACCAATGAGTTGACGGGCAAACTGATATTGCCTGTCAGTGTTGATGAGACCGTGACGCAAAAGGTGTATCGACGAAGTCCCCGCGATGAGAAAGAGATTATTACGGGACAGCGCTCATCCGGCATTAACGACTTTTTCCAGACAGGTGATATCCTGAATACGGTAACGAAGGATATTTTTACCGATATCAATATCTATGACGACCAGGTACGCATCCTCCAACACCCGTTTACGTCTCCTATCAGCGACGGCGCTATCTCGTTCTACCGCTATTATATAGAAGATACGCTGTTTGTCGATCGCGATAGTTGCATCCATCTGCATTTCTTGCCCAACAACCAGCAGGACTTCGGTTTCCGTGGCGACTTGTATGTGCTGAAAGACTCGTCGTGTCAGGTGAAACGATGTGAGTTGATACTGCCTAATCAGACAGATGTGAACTTCGTAGAAAACATGAAACTGGTGCAGGAGTTTACGAAGCTGCCTACTGGCGAGTGGGTACTCTCTGTTGACGATATGATTGTGGAAATGGCTCTTTTTGACTTTGTACAGAAGGGTGTTGCCATCAAGACGACCCGTCTGTCCGACTACTCCTTCGACGAGATACCGCGTGAGCTGTTCCGTGGCAAGGCTAAGAAAGCTGTTGACCCTGACGCAGAGCTGCAGGACGACCAGTTCTGGCAGCAACACCGTAAGGTGGAGCTGACCAAGAGCGAAAACACTATGGGCGACTTTCTGAGTGGCATGCAGTCTACCGGTGGCTTCAAATATGTGTTAGGCGCGCTGAAGATTCTCATGGAGAACTATATAGAGACGGGCAAGAAGAGCAAGGTGGATATTGGTCCTGTCACCTCTATGATTAGCAACAACTTTATTGATGGCCTGCGTACGCGCTTTGGTGCACAGACAACGGCCAATCTCAGTCGTCACCTCTTCTGGAAAGGCTATATCGCTCATGGTTGGAAGAGCAGGAATACCTACTATAGCGGAGAAATGACGTGGTCGCTTAATAAGAAGAAGTATCTGCCCAACGAATTTCCCAAACGTAACATCTCCTTCCTGAGCACCTATGATGTGATGTCACCCTCTGACAAGTTCTTGGGCTTTGACAAGGACAACTTCTTCACCGCGATGAGGTGGGCCAAGGTCGACAAGATGATGTTCTATCACCAGCAGCGACTGACTTTCGAACGCGAGGAACAGTGGGGGCTGCGCTCCTTGTTTAGCATCAAGACCGAAGAGAACGAGGCTGCAGGAGAAATGGCTTTTATGCCATTGTCGTCGGCGGAATCCGTCAAGTTCCGTACCACGGAGCTGCGTGCCGAGTTGGAATACAGTCCGGGAGCACTGTATGTTAATTCCAAGATGAAGCGCCACAAGGTGAACCGTGAGGCACCCATTATTACCCTCAGTCATACTGCCGGCATCAAGGGACTGCTTGGTGGCGACTATACCTATCATTATACGGAGGCAAGCATCTTCAAGCGCTTCTGGTTGGGCTCGTGGGGACGCATCGACCTCTTCACGCGTGGTGGTGTGCAGTGGAGCCAGGTTCCCTTCCCACTGTTGTGCATGCCCGCTGCCAACCTCTCCTATTTCAGTCGTAAGCACATGTTCAACCTCATCAACAATATGGAGTTTATGAACGACCGCTTTGTCAGTGTAGACTTCAACTGGGACATGCAGGGAAAGATCTTCAACCGCATACCACTGATACGCCGTCTGCGCTGGCGCGAATACATTGGTGCCAAGATGTTGTGGGGAGCGCTTTCCGACAAGAATAATCCTTATTTGGAACGGAATGCTGGCAGCAAGGTGCTGATGCTTTTCCCAGAAGAGACGCGGTTGATGAATCCGGATATTCCCTATTGGGAGATATCGCTGGGCATCCGCAGCATCTTCCGCTTCTTCCAAGTAGAGTATGTGCGGCGAATGAACTATAACGACGATCGCAGAGGACCCAAAAACAGTGTTCGGTTAGGGTTCACGCTGATGTTCTGAATTATCTTTTGGAGGATGTTTGAAAATAAAAAGACCAGGGGTATCTCACGACAACCTTGGCCTTAACTTCTAACTAACTTATTATCAACTATTCATTACTCATTCTGTTTTCAGCTGCAAAGATACATATAATCTACATAAAATGTATCAAGAAATTAGAAAAAAAACACGTAAACGTTTGCAATTCTGCTTGTTTTTTTCTACCTTTGCGCTGACTAACAACTAATAGCTATGAATAACAACGTACCGCAGCGCCGTACCTCATTGAAGGATTTGGCAAGAGAATTGGGTGTCAGCATTGCGACTGTCAGCCGTGCCTTGCGCAATTCTCCTGAGATTGGAGCCGAGATGCAGAAGCGAGTTAAAGACCTTGCTAAGAAGTTAAACTACCGTCCAAATCCCTTTGCACAGAGCCTACGCAAAGAAGCCCCTAAAGTCATCGGTGTCGTCGTTCCAAATCTTGTCACCCACTACTATGCCGCAGTGCTCGATGGCATTGAGGACGAGGCCCGTCGTGCAGGTTATAGTATTATCAGTGCTAACAGCCATGAGCGTTTTGAAGACGAAGCGCATGCAATAGATAACTTTATCGGTATGCATGTGGAGGGCATCATTGCCTGTTTGGCACAGAGCACCACCGACTACCGGCATTTTGAGGAGATTGCCGATATGCGCATCCCTTTGGTATTCTTCGGACGTACCTGTCTGGCTGACAAGTTCTCGTCGGTGACGGCCAATGGTGACGAGGCTGCGCAGATGGCTACCCAGCATTTGATAGATACCGGCAGCCGGCACATAGCTTTTCTGGGCGGTCCTAACCACTTGGATATGGTGCGTCGCCGCAAGCATGGTTATCTGGAGGCACTGCGCGAGAACCATCTGCCCATAGATCGCGAAATGGTTGTTTGTGACAAGATAGACTATGATGTTGCGCTGAAGAATACCGAGGAACTGCTGAGGCATCCTAATCGTCCCGATGCCATCATTGCTTTCAATGACATCATCACCTTTGCTGCTTTCACCGCTATCAAGAACTCTAAGTTGCGCATTCCTGACGATGTCGCGTTGATAGGCTTTACCGACGATGTCCATGCCGCCTATGTTACGCCTCGTATGTCTGCTATTGTCGACCAGTCTCACGAGATGGGCGTCACAGCCTGTAAGCTGTTGCTGATGAACATACATGGTGATAAAAAAGTGTATAAGAAGATTGTTCCGCAACAGTTGGTCATTCGCGATACCTCTGCCAAAAAACAATAAAGTAGCCTTCCTCTTATGAAAAAAACGGTTTATAGCCTATTATTCATGCTTTTGTGGCCTGTTTGTCTCCAGGCTGCCATTCCTGACATTAAGTTTCGTCGTCTGGATACCCGCGACGGACTGTCTAACTCTCAGGTCAACTGCATTTACCGTGATTCGCGGGGCTTCGTGTGGCTCGGTACGGCCTACGGATTGAATCGCTACGACGGATACCGCATTAAGACATTTTTTGCCAACAAGCGTGATACCACTTCCATGCGCGACAACTTCACCGACGAAATCATGGAGGCCTACGATGGCAAACTTTGGTTGAAACAAGGAATGAACTACTGCGTCTACGACCCTGTGACGGAGACCTTTGAGCGCAATGTGGGCAGTGTGCTCTCTAAATTCGGTATTCCCAATGGTGTGGAGCGCCTCTACATTGACTGCAAACAACGTTTCTGGGTGAAAATCTATGATGATGGCCTCTACTGCTATGACCCAAGGACTAAGAAATTGTCGCATATCAAACGCGGTTATGAGCCGGGACAGCTCAATCCCAATTATGGACTGTCGTGTTTCTCCAGTTATGGTGACAAGGTGGTGCTGACCACCTTCCAGGGTGAGCTGGTCATAATGAACGGTACGAAGGGCACCATAGAGTGGGAGAGTAAGTGGATCAGAGAACATGGCGGTCCGCACAACCAGGATTACAGGGTCTTCATGGACCAGCAATATAACCTATGGATTACCTCCGTGGGCAACTCCTATATATATATTGCCCACGAGCAGCGTTGGTACCAGTCTTTAACTGACTTGATGAAGGCCCGCCATTTTGAGGCTCCACCTCTGAATCTCCAAATCTGGGACATTAAGGCCGACCGTCGCGGCTGGCTGTGGGTGGCCACCGACCATGAAGGACTGTTTGTCATCAATCTGAAAAAGCATGAGTACCGCCAATTCCTCAGTAACAAATTCGACCAGTCCACCCTTTCCGACAATACGCCGAAGCATGTCTACGTAGACCGCTCAGGCAGTGTGTGGATAGGCACTTACAAGAATGGTGTCAACCAGTACGTGGAGGGCGTGGCCAGTCTGAGAAGTGTGGAGTTGGCAGACATCAATACTGTTTCTGAAGACCGCTATGGCAACTACTGGATTGGTACCAACGACAGGGGCATTCTGGTCTACGACCCTAAGGGCGGCCAGGTGGTTAGGCAGTATACTGCCCAAAACAGTGCCCTGAGTTCCAACGTCATGGTGGGTTCCTGCTATGCCAGCGACGGCTCCGTGTGGTTTGGGTCCTATAATGGTGGACTGGTGCGCTGCATACCTTCGGCTGGCGACCCTACCGAAGCCACTATTGTCAACTACCGGTCGGAAGAGGGTTGCGGGCTGTCTACGAACAATGTGTGGAGCGTCACCGAAGACCGCTGGCACCGCATCTGGCTGGCCACGCTGGGCGGCGGTATTCAGATGCTAAACCCGAAGACTGGCCAGTTCCGTACATGGAATACGGGCAATACGAAACTCCCCAGCAACTATATGACATCTGTCTGGTGGATCAAGAAGGGCTGGCTAATGGTGGGCTCCAGTTGGTACTATTGTCTTCTCAATCCTGTTACGGGCAAACTTGTCAACCGTGTTATTCCTGATGGATCCCAGGCAGCCACCAGTGTGGCCACGACGGTCTGTGTCATGGAGGATAGTCGCGGACTCATCTGGCAGGGCTCCACGTCGGGAGCTGCTGTTCACGACCCTCACACGGAGCGTGTCTATCTGCTGGATATGACCAGCGGACTGATGGGGTCCAGCGTGTGCTCTATTGTGGAAGACCAGAACCATGCCATGTGGGTGGTCACCGACCATGGTGTCTCTAAGGTTATTCTGGAAAGGCAGAAAGACCGCACTTGGCAGTTTGCCGTGCGCAGCTACACCAGTAGCGACGGCCTGCAGCGGGGCACCTACAATCAGCGCTCGGCGCTGCTGACGCGCGGCGGATTGCTGCTTGTCGGTGGCCAGGACGGCTTGGACGTCATCAATACCAAGCGTCTTTCCAGTGCGCGTGGCAAGGAGCACCCGGTTTTCAGCGGCTTGCAGTTGTTTGATGTGGACGTGCCCGTCGGCAAAGAAATTAACGGCCGCGTCATTCTCGACGAGGCGCTCAACGTCTGCCGTGACATCACGCTGCGCTTCAGCGACCAGTTTACTATTCAGCTGGGCAGCGATGCGGGTAATATTAACAATACTAAGCGTTTTGTCTATAAGTTGGAAGGCTTCAACGACAACTGGGTGAAGACATCAGAGCTAAACCCCAACATCACCTATAACTCCTTGCGGGCAGGATCGTACACACTCCATGTGCGCATGCTCAACGATGACGGAACCATCGGCGAGGAAGAGGCTGCCATGGACATTACCATCGTTCCTCCCATCTGGCGCAAGCGGTGGGCTATTCTGTTCTACATGGTGGTTATTGCCTGCTTAGCGCTCTTGTGGCGCCGCTGGTATATGAGGCGACAGAACCGTCGTATGGAGACCGAGACCATACGCCTTGAACTGGAGAAACGGCAGTGGATGAACGAGGTGCGCATGAAGATGAAGAAAGAATTTGCCGAGAAGACAGGTACCGCCGACCATCCCGGTGAGGCTACTTCCCAGTACCATGTCGTCGCACGTCCCCATATCGGTGACATCGTCGCCTTCCTACGTCAGTTCTGCGTTGACTATAAACCATCGGACAATAGCAAGTCTGTCAAGGTTAATTTTGTGTCGCCAGCCCCCGAACTGGAAACGGAGTATGACAGCACACTGCTGTCCGAAGCCCTCCTTATCTTGTTCAACAACTCGTTGCTCTTCGCTCATCAGGACTGCGTTATCAGTGTGGGAGTCGTCCGCCAGCAGGATGGGCATGTACAGATTCAGGTGGCCGACAACGGCATCGGCATCAAGGACGAGTTCAAGGAGCATGCCTTTGACCCAATGATGAACGATGAAGGCATTGGCTTGGATCGTGTCAAGGCGATTGTCGACGCCCACCATGGCACCATCCGCATTGAGGATAATCCTGGTGGTGGCACCATCTTCTTCATTGTCCTTCCACCGACGGAGGAGATTGAGGAGGCAGTCTTATTGGATGATTAACAACAACCAAAACATAATACGATAACCAAATGAATATTTTGAGAGCAGTGACAGCGGGAGTGCTGTCAACGGTAGCTACGGTCCTCCTGGCTACCGATTACACGGTGAGCGGACAGTTTATCAC
>Ga0310691_10002663_pt1 | contig 22974 bp, 18 predicted proteins | sample 176DNAGHGlowgp2_FD_203887 | JGI IMG/M metagenome (GOLD analysis project Ga0310691, IMG submission 203887) | Sheep rumen microbial communities from Palmerston North, Manawatu-Wanganui, New Zealand - 1766 DNA GHGlow gp2 (v2) (version 2) | ecosystem: Host-associated > Mammals > Digestive system >...
AGCCTTGCCCGAGGGGTCGGTGACCTTGATGGCATAGAGCTGGAACTGCTCGCCCTTCTCGCCCTGGTAGATGGGGCCGCTGCTCTTGGCGCCCCAGAGAAGCTTCACGTCCTTGCGTAGCATTTTCGAGGCCAAGTCGGAACGGAGAATATTGTTGATGGCAGCAGTGTCGTGAACGCTGGCATGGCCGATGATGGCGTTGCCACGGGGATAGAGGTTCAGACGCGGCATCTTCACGCTGCCCACCTGCTGCGTGGCCTGCTCTTTCTGGGCTGCCACCTGTGAGGCGATGTCGCCCTGGGGAGCAGCGGTGCTGTCGCCCTCAACGGCGGCTGCTGCCACCTGCCGGGCACTGTCGGCGGGAGCGGCCTGCGTGGTGCTGTCGGTAGCAGCGGGCTGAGCAACGGCATTGTCGCCACCCTGCTGCGCCCAAGCGGTGAGGAGGGCCTGCAAGGAGGGCACAATCTCCTCGGCGCTGAAGGTCTCCCAGAACTCCAGGTTGGCACTGCTCTCGAGGAGCTTCAGAATACGGTTCTTATCTTTCACGCCAGGCAGCTCAACCATGATGCGCGACTGACCTTCCAGACGCTGGATGTTGGGCTGGACGACACCGAACTTATCAACACGGTTGCGGACGACGTTCTCGGCGTTCTCAATGGCGGAGGCCACCTCTTCCTTCAGCGCACGGCGCACGTCGGAGTTGCTCGACTGGTTGTTCACCTTCTCGCGCAGCTGCTGTGTGGCGAAGATTTCGCGCAGCTGACGGTTAGGCAAGTTCTTCTCCCAGGTGTCGCAGAAGATGTCGACGAAGTCGCCCTGCGACTCCTGCTCTTCCTTCTTGGCCTGCTCGAGCGTCTTCAAGTAGTCGCCATCCTGCTTGTGGGCGGCGAGCATGTCGACGATGTCGGGCACCGACACTTCCATAATCACGTTCAAGCCGCCTTTCAGGTCAAGGCCAAGGCCCATCTCCATCTCGCGGCACTCTTTCAGGTTCCAGGCCCAGAGCCACACTTTGTTTGTCTCAACAGAGTCCTGGAAAGCCTGTGCTGCCTCCTCGCCCTCGGTAGCGGCTATCTTGGCAATCTTGCTCTCGTAGTGACTGGTCACAAACGAGAAGGAAAGATAGAAGCAGCACACCAGCACGAGTGCAATGGCAATAAACTTTACAATTCCTTTGTTTTGCATTTTGATGTTTATATTATTTGTTGTATAATTTGCGCAATTTGACCTGCAAATATAGTGATTTTTTTACACTACGAAAAATTTTCAGCTATTTTTCACTCTTTTTTTAAGGAATATATTGAAAAAAGGGCACTTTTGCCCCTCCAACATCGCGAACTTCGTAAACCAAAGAGCCAAACGAAGGCCACAGGCGACAAAGAAACGGCAGGGCGGGAAATGACGAGGAGGGAGAATGGAGAAGATTCTGTTTTCTTTACAACTAATGCCGCTCAAACCAGCAGACGACGGGATAGTGGTCGCTGGCCTCGACGCTGTTGTCGACATAGCAGTGATAGGGGGTGAAATGGGAGGAGCACATCATGTGGTCGATGCGAAAATAGTAGCCTTTGACGTTGAACGACACGCCCACGCCATTGCCACTCTCGACATAACAGTCGGCGAGGCCCTGGGCCATGGTGCGGCGGACGTAGGAGATGGGGGTGTCGTTGAAGTCGCCGCAGAGAATGAGGGGATAGGCGGCATGGGCCTCGACATAGCGATGGACGGCCTCAGCCTGCCGCGCCCGCTTCACCATGCTCATCTTCAGCTTGCCCAAGAGGTAGCGCGTCTCAGCAGGCATACTCTGCCTGGCCATGGTGCCATCGAGCATCTGGCGGTAGTGCTGGCGGTCAGACTCGGAGAGGTGGGTGCTCTCTAAATGGTTGTTGACGACGATGACCGTGTCGGCACCCACCTGCAGGAAGTAGGCCACGCTGCCGTTGGCCTCGCTCTCGTAGCGGATGCGCTCGCGGCGGAGAATGGGGTAGCGCGAATAGATGCCCAAGGCATTGAGGTAGGGCATGCCAGGGGGACTGACGTGCAGGGTGTCGCTGTAGGGATAGAGCTCGCCGACGCTGTGGCCACTACGTCCCCAGGTGAACACATCCTCCTGCAGGCAGACAATGTCGGCCTGCTGCTGGCGGACATAGCTGAAGACAGAGTCTATAGGATTGGCCACCTTCTTGTCTTGAAGGTAGCAGGCCACGTTGTAGGACAGTACCTTCAGGCTGCCAGCCGGGGGCTGAGCGGAGAAGTGCATGGGAAGGTAGACACGGATGGACGGAAAGGCCAGTACAAAAGCCGCCACTGGAATCCACGCACGCCGCCAGCGCACCAAGACCATGAGGAAGAGGAAGAGGAGGTTGCCTACGAGGAAGAAGGGGAACGCCATGCCGGCACAGGCCAACGTGGGCCAGTCGGCTGGATGGAGGCGGTCACTATAGGCCACGAGCACCACGAGCAGTGCCACGGTGGCAGCTGCTCCTGTGAACACGTTCAGCAATATGCTCTTGACTTTCAGCACCGGCGGAATGGATTAATAAATATGAGAAGTAGAAGAAGGAGGGCACTGCGGGTCAGCGCTCGCGGCTTGCCTCGAAGAGGCGTTGCTTCTCGGCCTTCGTCAGGCTGTCGTAGCCGCTCTTGCGAATCTTGTCGAGAATGGCATCCACCTCGGCTTGCCGCTCCTGCTTGCGACGGTTGAACTCCATGTCGTCCTCGCGAGTGGGGCCGTAGCCGGGCTGGTGGTGGTCTGCAGACGACTGGCTGGCCGACGGCCGACCGGCTGTCTGCTGGCCTCGACGGGCATCGAAGGTGCGCTTCATGTTCTCGAAGAACTGCCGCCCGCTGCCCAGATTCAGACTGCCAGGATGGCGACGCCAATAGAGGATGAGCAGCAAGCCAAAGAGCATGCCGCCAAGATGGGCCATGTGGGCCACGCCGTCGCCGCTGCTGCTATAAGCCGAGAAAAGCTCGATGGCAGCGTAGATACACACGAACCACTTCGCCTTGATGGGCACCGGCAGCGGGAAGATAAAGATACGCTCGTTGGGGAAGGTCATGCCGAAAGCCAAAAGGATGCCATAGACGGCACCCGAAGCTCCGATGGTGCCCCACGTGTTGAGGTAGTCGGCCACGGTCATGGTGATGACACCGCCACGGGTGTGCACTGGAATGATGTCGGACATGCTCATACGGGCCAGCTCGCCAGAATACTCGACATACTGCACCAGCTCCTGGCAAAGTCCGGCACCAATGCCGCACACCAGATAGTAGACGAGAAAGCGCTGCGGCCCCCACACCCGCTCAATGACGCAGCCGAACATCCACAGGGCGAACATATTAAAGAAGATGTGGGTCAGGTCGCCATGGAGAAACTGGTAGGTGATGAGCTGGTAGACGTGGAAGTCGGGAGCAAGGAAGAAATGCAGTTTTCCAAACTCGCTCAAATCAAACTGTCTGCCCAAGACGAGAGTGGCAACGAAAGCCAGCACGTTGATGAGCAGCAGGTTCTTGGTCACAGTAGGTATGTTGCGAAACATCTTTCTATTTACAATTTATCAATTTACTGATTACTTGTTTGCCATTTACTGAATTTGAGCGCAAAATTACGAAAAATATCTGTTTTACAGCACAAAAACGGGGCAAAAGCAACTATTTTTCATGAAAAAAGTAATTTTTTCTGATTTTTTGTTTGTTTTATGAAAACTTTCACCTATATTTGCATCGAATTAGCAAAGCATCAGGAAAAAACCTATTTATAAACATTATTTATTTAAACTTTCAAATTATGAACAAGACAGAATTAGTTGAGAAGATTGCAGCTGGTGCCAGCATCAGCAAGGTAGACGCAAAGAAAGCTCTTGATGCAGCCGTTAACGCTGTGAAAGATGCACTTATCGCTGGTGACAAGGTGGCTCTGATTGGCTTCGGAACCTTCAGCGTTTCCGAGCGTCCCGCCCGTGAGGGCATCAACCCCGCCACGAAGGCTAAGATTAAGATTGCCGCCAAGAAGATTGCCAAGTTCAAGGCTGGTGCTGAGCTGGCTGACGCTCTGAACTAATCGGTGGTCTGTCAATAAAGACACCTGAAACGAACATGGAAAAAGGGCAAACGCTTGACACGGCGTTTGCCCTTTCTGCTATTACTCGCCGGCTGTGCCTTCCTGCTTCCACTGGCAATAGGGATGCTGGCGCAGGTGGGAGTTGTAGTAGCGACGGTCGCCCGTCACCTCACGGCCGATGAATGGCGGTGCCACATACGGCTCGTCGGCAGAGCGCAGCTCCACTTCGGCCACCACCAGCCCTTGGTTGTCGGCGTGAAACTCGTCGACCTCGAAGGTGTGGTTGCCGCTGTCGACGAGATAGCGCGTCTTGTCGATGATGCCTGGCTGGCAGAGCTTCAAGAGCTGTTCGCCCTCCTCGCGGCTGATGGCCTTCTCAAACTCATAGCGGCTCAGACCGCCATCGGCCGAGGGTCCTTTGATGGTGAGGAAAGCCTCATCGTCGCGCAACCGCACCCTGACGGTGCAGCCCCGCTCGCTGCTGATGTATCCCTGCCGTATGTGGCTGCTGCTGCGGGCCTGCTGTCTGTAAGAGCTGTCGCGGACAAGGAACTTACGTTCAATCTCCATTCCGCTCATTGTCTACTTGCGGGTTTAGAAGTTGGTAGCCACAAAAATGAGGTAGAACACAGCTAAGACGATGAAGCAGCCAATGATCCAGGCCACCACCTTCTTGCCCTTGTCTTCCTCCTTCTTCGCATAAGCCATTTGCTTAGCGTTCAGTTTTTTCTCTTTCTTTGCCATGGTTTCTATGTGTTTTTAATGAGTCGTTAATCGTCGTCGCTGGTGGGGAACTCCATGAGGTAGGCTTTGATGAAGCCGTCGAGGTTGCCGTTCATGACACCCTCCACATCGCGGGTCTCGTAGTTGGTGCGGTGGTCCTTCACCCGCTTGTCGTCGAAGACATAGCTACGAATCTGGCTCCCCCACTCTATCTTCTTCTTCCCTGCCTCTATCTTCGCCTGTGCTTCCAAGCGTTTCTTCATGGCTCTGTCGTAGAGCTGGCTCTTCAGGAGCTTTAAGGCCCGCTCCTTGTTCTTCGGCTGGTCGCGGGTCTCTGTGTTCTCAATGAGAATCTCCTCCTGCTCTCCGGTGTCGGGGTCGGTGTACCAATAGCGCAGCCGCACGCCGCTCTCCACTTTGTTCACATTCTGCCCACCGGCTCCGCTACTGCGGAAGGTGTCCCAGGAGAGCTTGGCAGGATCGACATAGACCTCGATGGTGTCGTCGACGAGGGGGCTGACGAATACGCTGGCGAAGCTGGTCATGCGCTTGCCCTGGGCGTTGAAGGGGCTGACGCGCACCAGCCGGTGAACCCCATTCTCGCTCTTGAGGTAACCATAGGCATATTCGCCGCCCATCCCCGAGCTGCGCTCGCCAGTCCGCTGCCCTTCAATCTGCATGGTGACGCTCTTGATGCCTGCATCGTCGCCGTCGAGGATGTTGGCAATGGTCACCTTGTAGCCATGGGCCTCTGCCCACCGCATATACATGCGCATGAGCATCTGCGCCCAGTCCTGCGCCTCGGTACCTCCTGCTCCGCTGTTGATTTTCAGCACGCAGTCCATAGGGTCCTCTTTCTGCCGCAGCATGTTCATCAACTCCAACTGCTCAATGGCCTGGAGGGCCTGCTGGTAGTCGTCGTCGACCTCCTGCTCGGTGACCATCTCTTCCTTGAAGAAGTCGTAGGCCAGCTGCAGCTCGTCGGCACAGGTGCGCACCTTGCCGTAGCCGTCAATCCAGCGCTTGATGCCCCTCACTTTCTTCATCTGCTCCTCGGCGCGCTTGGGATCATCCCAGAAGTCAGGAGCCTGCGTGCGCAGCTGCTCCTCTTCGAGTTCCACCTGCCGCTCGTCAATGCGCAGATAATGCCTCAGCTTGTCGGCCCGGTCGAGTATGTCTTTCAATTGGTCTTGTGTAATCATGGTGCAAAGGTACTAAAAAGCGGGCGAAGCGCAAAGGGAAAACAAAAAAATGTTTCCAGAAAGTTTTGCAGTGTCAGGGAAATTATCTAATTTTGCAACGCTATGTGGCAAACAGCTTCCGCCATGGTAGCGGCTGTAGCCCGACTATACAATCGACAGCACTATGGAACAACTTGACGATACCGACCTGCAGATTCTGCGCACCCTGCAGCACAACGCGAAACTGACCACGAAAGAACTGGCCGACAAGGTTCACCTGACCCCTACCCCCGTATTCGAGCGGCAGAAGCGCTTGGAGCGGCAAGGCTACATACGCCGCTATGTGGCCGTGCTCGACCCGGAGAAGATGGGCCAGGGGCTGTTGGTATTCTGTAAGGTGAAGCTGAAACAGATGAACCGCGAGATTGCCGAGGCCTTCACCCGTCGCATTCAGCGCATACCCGAAGTGACGGAGTGCTACAACACTTCGGGCGAATATGACTATCTGCTGAAAATCAGGGCCCGCGACATGAAGCAGTATCAGGAGTTCGTGCTGAACAAGTTAGGGGCTATTGAGAGCCTGGGGTCGTTAGAGAGCACCTTCGTCATGGATGAAGTGAAGAACGAGCACGGCATCAATATATGAAGAGAGCACTTTTATACCTGCTAAAGACTTACACTGCCACGGTACTGCTGTTCATCGCCGCAAAGGTGGTGTTCATGCTCTGCAACGGCGGTGGCCACGACCTCACCATGGGCGACTATGCCGACGTGGTGGGCCACGGGCTGTCGCTCGACCTCTCCACAGCCCTTTACATCCTCATCGTTCCTTTCTTGGTGTGTATGCTTTCCACGTGGGTTGGTGTCAGCAAATGGGTACTTAGGGTCTACAACGCCATCGTGGCCCTCGCCCTCGCCTTAGCATTTGTGGCCGACAGCAGCCTCTACCCGTTCTGGGGCTTCAAGCTCGATGCCTCCTGCATGCAATATCTCTCCCAACCAGAAGGCATCACGCAGAGCGTTTCCGTGGGCTACCTGCTGCTACGCGTCGTGTTAGTGGCCACGCTCACCGTGGGCATCTACTATCTCCTCAGCTTGCTGACACCCTCCTTCAAGGGGCAAGAGAAGACAGGACTCTCTGAGAGGACATCGGCTAAAAGCACCATGCCAGCCCTCAAGCGTCGTCTGGCCGAGACGGTCGTCTACGTGCTCCTCATTCCACTCCTCGTCATCGGCATCAGGGGCGGGCTGAGCGAGTCGACCACCAACATCGGACAGGTGTATTTCTCGCAGAACCAGTTTCTCAACCACGCGGCCGTGAACCCGGTGTTCAGCTTTCTCTATTCGGCCAGCCACCAATTAGGCGATTTGTCGCAATACCACTTCATGGACGACGCGGAGTGCCAACGGCTTCTTACTGGAGTCTACACCACTGAGAGCCTGCTCACCGACACCCTACTCACCACCGCGCGCCCCCATTTGCTAATCATCCTTTTAGAGAGCAGCGGCGAGGAGTTTGCCGCCGCCATGCCCCACCTTCAGCAGCTGAAACAAGAAGGTGTCAGCTTCAGCCAGTGCTACGGCAACTCATGGCGTACCGACCGTGGCACCGTCTGCGCATTGAGCGGCTACCCCTCCTTCCCCAGCGTGTCGGTCATGAAGATGCCCCAAAAGAGCCGCTCGCTGCCTGGCATCGCCCGCACGCTGAAAGCCCAGGGCTACCAGACGACCTACGTCTATGGCGGCGACATCAACTTCACCAACATGCGCAGCTACCTTATTGCAACGGGATGGGAGCACCTCGTCAGCATGGACGACTACAGCACGGAGGAGCGGAACAGCGCACAGTGGGGCGTGCGCGACGACATCACCTTCGAGACCATCTACCAGCAAATCTGCCAGCTGAGTCCCGGCCACCCGCAGCTCATCGGCTACAGCACCCTCTCCAGCCACGAACCATGGGACGTGCCCCAAGCAGCAGGACGATGGGCAGCACAAGACGACGAGGTGCTCAACGCCTTTGCCTATCTGGACTACTGTCTGTGGAATTTCGTGGAGAAGGTGCGCACCACGCCAGCCTGGGAGAACCTGCTCATTGTCATCACGGCCGATCACGGCATCAACTACAAGCAGACAGACCAGCAGACACCGCTACTGAAGAACCATATACCGATGCTCTGGATAGGAGGGGCCGTCAGGGAGCCACGCGACATCGGTCTACTGTGCAACCAAAGCGACATGGCCGCCACACTGCTCGGACAGCTACAGCTCGACCACAGCGACTTCGCCTTCAGCCGCGATGTTCTCTCAGCCACCTATAGCCACCCCACTGCCGTTCATAACTACAACAACGCGCAGCTACTCATCGACTCTACCGGACATATCCTCTACGACTTCGACGCCCGCCGGCTCATCATCGACCACAGCAACAATGCCGAAGGGCTGCTCCGGCTGAACCAGGCCATTCTGCAGCGCACCACTGCCGACCTCTCTACGCTCGATGCCCTTCGGCATTGATGCTGCACAGACCGCCCGGCGCGTTCACTCCACGATGCCGTTCTGCTGCCACTCAGCCAAGAGGGTCTCTACGTCGGCACGGGCCTGCTCGGCACTGACCTCATACTCCTCGCAGAGGGCGGAGGCCAACTGTTCGGGGGTGAAGTCGCCAAGCTCCGAGGCTTTCTTCCACAGCCATGCAGCCGTTTCGTTCAGACTCAACAGGCGTCCGAAGTCAATGGCGTTCAGACCCTCACCAACAATCACACGCTCGCCACACACTTCGCGCAGCACAAAACCATTCTTCAGTCTCATAATCGCTTATATATATATAATATGTATCTCCTCGCAGGACGTAACCATCGCCACAACCGGGCTGCCAAGCGACGGGGACGGCTGTAGAGGTTGCGACGACGTCCTTTCTCGTCGACGACATGGGTCACCAGTGCCTTCACGTCCTGAAGCGTGCAATGCTCGGTGCCATTGATATTACCGTCGCCCATGAGCGTCACCTGCACGCCGTCGATGTCAATAATACGGTGTACGACATAGCGACAACCGTCGACCCACGCCAGCACCACCTGCCCCACTGCCACCTGCCGTGGCAGGGTGAAGATGACACTCTCGCGCCCGCCAACGATAAAAGGCAGCATGCTCTGCCCCTTCACGGGGAAGGTGACGCTGATGCCGTCGTCGACCAAACGGATGGCCTCCTGAATGATTGTCTTGTCGGTAATCTCCATCGTCGTCATTGCTCAACCGTAGTCTGACACAACCGTGCCGCCGCCTCGTCGGGCAAGCACTCCAAATGCCACACCCCGACATGCTGCGCCAACAGGTTCTCCGTGGCATGCAGGCCGTCGGCCATGCGCTTGTCCCAGCGCTTACCTGAGATGCTCGGCACCAAGGCGGCATAGGCAGCGATGCCCCGGAGCGGGGCAATCCTGTTATAGGGTGCCTGGCTCAGGCTGACGATGGCACCGACGGGCAGCCCGACATTGCGATAGCAAGGAGTCTTCCCGCTCCACGGCGAGCCATAGACGGTGGCATGCCCATCGTCCGTCACCCTCACCACGGGGTTGTCGTCGTTCACCAGCTCCGTCCCTTCTATGTGCTTCAGCCAAAGACTGGAGTGGGTGCTCTTGCCAGTGCCGCTCTTGCCGAGGAACATATAGCCCCTTCCCCGGTGGCTCACCACCGAGGAGTGGAACAATGCCGTGCCTAAGCAGGCGGTAGCAAGGGAGTACATCACCATCAGCGCATTGTTCAGCCCGAAGAGGGCATTCTCTTCCAGCCAGACGGTGGCCTCCCGATAGTTGGTGTCGGTCAGCAGACGTGCCGACCGTTTCCCGGCGAGGCAGAACTCAAAATAGGAGCGGCCATCGGCTAAATGGCCGACGACGATTTGCGAGCCGTCGTCATCCTGGCTGGTCTCAACGGTCAGGGCGACAGTAGGGAACGGCTCCACCGTGGCCTCACGCAGCAGGAACACCGGTGCAGCATCCTCAGGAATAGTAGCCCCCACCAAAAACGGCTCATACTGCGTCAGCGACCCCAGCAAGTCTTCGTCGCTAAGGGCAATGCCAAAATAGTGGCCCGCCACATCATAATAGATATAGTCCATCGTTATCGTTACATCCCGTTATGCGTCAGCAGTCTTTTTTGTTGCCATGATAAAGTAAACGATAAGCAGCATATAGGCCACCAGTGCTGCCAGCTCAGAGAGGGGATTGGCCATCCACTCGGCACTGACGAAGCTCAGGCCTCCGAAGCGCATCAGGGCACTGACCACGCCCATGAGGGCTCCACCGGCAATGAATCCGGAGGCGATGAGGGTGCCTCGCTCGCCACGTGCGCTGTTAGTAGCCTTGTCCTTCGAGCGGGTGGTGACCCACCAGTTGATGGCTCCGCCCACCAGCAGCGGAATGTTCAGCTCAAGCGGTATGAACATGCCCAAAGCCACCGCCAAGGCTGGCATGCCGCAGAAATTAATAATCAGCGCCAGCAAGGCACCAATGCCATAGAGCAGCCAGGGTGCTCCCTGCCCGTTCATCACCGGCTCGATGACGGCGGCCATGGCGTTGGCCTGCGGAGCCACTAAGTGCCCCTCCACATTGGGGTCGAAGCCGTAGGTCTGGTTGAGCAGCATCATTACGCCGGCCACGGTGGCTGCCGAGACGAGGGTGCCCAAGAACTTCCACTGCTGCTGCTTGCGCGGCGTCGCCCCCAGCCAGTAGCCTATCTTCAAGTCGGTGATGAAGCAGCCGGCCATCGACAGTGCCGTACATACCACGCCACCCATGAGCAATGCTGCCAGCATGCCGCCAGGGCCGCTGAGTCCCACCGCCGAGAGCACCACCGACGCCAGTATGAGCGTCATGAGCGTCATGCCGCTCACGGGGTTGCTGCCCACGATGGCAATGGCATTGGCCGCCACGGTGGTGAAGAGGAAAGCGATGAACGTCACGAGCAGGATGGCCACGACGGCGAAGAGCAGGTTCTGCATCACGCCCAACCAGAAGAAGAGGAAGGTCACTGCCAGGGCCGTTGCCGAGGCAATGGCGATGAAGCGGAAAGACAGGTCGCGCTGTGTGCGCACGGTGTCGGCGGTGCTGCCAGCACTGCCCTTCAGCTCCTTGCCTGCCAAGGACACGGCAGTACGGATGATGCCCCACGACTTCACGATGCCGATGATGCCGGCCATGGCAATGCCGCCGATGCCTATGGAGCGGGCGTAGGTCTTGAAGATGACCTCTGGCGACATCTGGCCGACGGTCTGTGTCACCGTCTCGCCGCCGATGTTCAGCACCGTGTCGTGGAACAGCAGCGACATGCCGGGCACGATGAGCCACCACACGGCCAGGGAGCCCAAGCAGATGAAGAGCGCATATTTCAGGCCGATGATGTAGCCCAGGCCGAGCACGGCAGCCGACGTGTTCACCTTGAACACCAGCTTCGCCTTCTCAGCAATAGTCTCGCCAAGCCCCACCATGCGCGACGTCACCGTCTCATTCCACCATCCGAAGGTGGCCACGATGAAGTCGTAGAGACCGCCCACGAGTCCTGCCACGATGAGCGGCTTGGCCTGGCTACCGCCCTTGGCTCCGCTCACCAGCACCTGCGTGGTGGCAGTGGCCTCGGGAAACGGGTATTTGCCGTGCATGTCCTTCACGAAGTACTTCCGGAAGGGTATGAGGAAGAGGATGCCGAGAATGCCACCCAGTGCCGAGGCGAGGAAAACATTGACAAACGATGCCGACATCTCAGGATATTTGGCCTGCAGGATGTAGATGGCCGGCAGCGTAAAAATGGCTCCTGCCACCACTGCCCCGCTACATGCCCCTATCGACTGGATGATGACGTTCTCACCCAGTGCCCTTGAGCGCCTTGCTGCCGTCGACACGCCCACGGCTATGATGGCAATGGGTATGGCAGCCTCGAACACCTGGCCCACCTTCAGCCCCAGGTATGCCGCTGCGGCGGAGAAGAGCATTGCCATGACAATGCCCCACGTCACCGACCATGTGTTCACTTCAGGATACTCACCTCGCGGCGACATCAGCGGTTCGTACTCCTCACCCGCGTTTAGCTCACGGAAAGCGTTGTCGGGCAGTTGACTCTTTATTTCTTCCATCTTTTTCAGTGTTTATTAATGACTTCTGCTATGCGACGCAGCGCTTCCATGAGCAGGCTGCGCGCACAGGCAATGTTCAGCCGGAGGTAGCCTTCACCGCTCTGTGGGCCATACATCGTGCCGGGGTTCACCCATACATGGGCCTCGGCTAAGAGGCGGTCGGCAAGCTGTTGCGCCGTGACGCCCATGGCCGAAATGTCTACCCAGGGCAGATAGGTGCCTTCGAGAGAGCAGACACGCCACTGCGGCAGGTGCTCAGCGGCAAACCGACAGAGAGCGAGGTAGTTCTGCCAAAGATACTCCCTCAGCCCGTCGAGCCACTCCTCGCTCTCGTTATAAGCGGCTTCGAGGGCTACGATGCCGAAGGGGTTGACATCGCACACCTCGTTGATGTTGATGGCACGGTCGATGCGGCGGCGCCAAGTGGGGTTGGCGCAGATGATGTTGGCAATCTGAAGGCCAGCGGTGTTGAAGCTCTTCGACGGCGAGTTCAGCACCACACAGTCGGCAGTGATGGTGCCGAAGGGCACGAAATGCTGGCCAGGCATGGTCAGCTCACAGTGAATCTCGTCGCTGACGACGATGACGCCGTGCCGGTGGCAGATGTCGTACATCTGCTGCAGCTCCTGGCGCGTCCAAACACGTCCGCAGGGATTATGGGGGTTGCAGAGCAGGAAGAGGGTGGTCTTCTCGTCGGCACAGCAAGCCTCGAAGTGCTGCCAGTCTACGGTGAAGGAGTCCTGGTTGTTGCGTTGGCAACGCAACAAACTCGACTCCAGCACCTCGCAACCGTTGTTGCGAATGCTGCTGAAGAAGCAGTTGTAGGCAGGGGAGAGGATGAGCACTTTCTCGCCCGGCATGGTGAGCGCCTTGATGACGCACGACATGGCGGGCACCACGGCAGTGGTGTAGAGAATGTGGTCGCGGCCTATCTCCCACTGATGGCGACGGCTGAACCAGCTAATGACGGCCTCATAGTAGCTCTCCGGCACAATATTGTAGCCAAAGACTCCATGGGCCACACGCTGCTCCAAGGCTTTCTGAATGGCGGGGGCCACGCGGAAGTCCATGTCGGCCACCCAAAGGGGAATGACATCGTCGTAGGAACACTCGTCCCACTTCACGCTGTTGGTGCCGCGACGGCAGACCTCTTCATCAAAAACACTCTTTTCCATATCTATTGCCGTACTTCAATCACGCAGTTGTTTGGCTGCCGCACATTCTCGTCGATGGTGACGCTCCCAATGCTGTCGGCCACGATATGCCCGCTGGTGGGGTTCTTGATGTTCTCGATGTGGCCGCGTATATCAGCCTGCACGGTGCTGTACTCAAAGACGCGGTCGCATAGGCGGTCGAAGGTACAGTTCTCCAAGACGAGGTTGTCGGTATAGCAGAGCAGCTGCTCGCCTGCGAGGTGACAGTTCACCAAGCGCACATTCTTCGAGTGCCAGGCCAGGTACTCGCCATCGAGCACGGAGTCGTAGACGCTGACATTCTCGCACTCCCAAAAGGAGTCTTTCGTCAGGATTTTCGCATTGTGCACCTCCACGTTTTGGCAGTACTGGAAGACATATTTCGAGTCGCTCTCCAAGCCGTCGACATAGATATTCTTCGAGAACATGAAGGGATAAGTGCCGCCATGCAGCTTCACGTTCTTCAGCCGCAGGCCGTCAATACGCCAGAAGGTCTCGTCGGCATCGGTAATCTGCACGTTCTCCAGCTCCACGTTCTTCATCTCGCGGAAGAATTTCGGGGCGTCAATACGCGAGTTGGTCATCACCAGGTCGTTGGTGTACCAGATGGCCGACCGCGAGCCTAAGGCGAAATAGCAGTTGTTGATGCGGGCACCGTCGACGTGCCACCAGGGGTACTTGCCGTAGAACTTACAGTCTTCAGCCTCCATGCGCTGGCACTGCTTGATGCCGCTCTCGCCGTCGTCAATGGTGATATTCTCCAAACGCAGGTCGTGGGTGGCAAACAGCGGACGCTCGCCACCAAAATGTTGGTTCTTGATAATTTCCATGTTGAATGTTAATCCTTATTTGGGGATGCAAAGGTACGAAAAAACTAAAGAAACAGCGTCTTAGACGTGTTAATTAAACAAAAAGCTAACGGCAGCAGGTTTTCTTTTTGCCGCTGGGCTTGGCCGTTTAAGGAAAAAGAGCTACCTTTGCAGGACATTTCACTAAACCAATGACAGGAATGAAAACCATACTAACGACCATGTTGTCGCTCCTTGTGGGCGGCACTGCCTTGGCACAAGGCACAGCAGAGGACTACAAGCGCGCCGATGCCCTGCGCGCAAAGTATTCAGGCAAGATGATTGGCGGCGATGTCAGCGTCCACCGCATGGGCGGCGACGGCCACCGCTTCTGGTACTCCGTATTCAATGGCGACTCCACGGTGTATAAAGAGGTGGATGCCGACAAGAACACCGTCACCCTGTTGCCTGGCAACCCTGAGCCGCCGCGTCGGCATGGAGGCTGGGGCGGCGGACAGCAGCGCCACTGGATGGAGGTGCCCGACGAGAAGGACGGCTGGCAGCGGTCGCCGGCCGACACCACCCTCTATGTCTTCCACCGCGACAACAACCTATGGACCCGCCGGGGCGACACCGAGAAGGCGCTGACCACCAATGGCGACTCCACCTATTACTACTCCGCCTGGGGCCGCTTCTCGCCCGACGGCCGCTACTATGCCACCGTGCGCATCAAGCCTGCCCCGAAGCATTATGTCTACTATGTCGAAGCCATGCCCTACCGCCAGCGACAGAGGCGTGAGGACTACCAAACCCACGACGGTGGCCCCAGAGCCGTCACCCCCGTGCTCCACAAGCAGGAGTACGCCAAGCCCGGCGACTCGCTGAACTACCGCGTGCCCGTAGTGGTCGAGGTGGCCACGGGCCGTGTGGTGGAGCCTTCCACCGACCTCTTCAGCCACCAGTATGAGGTGTCGGCTCCCAGCTGGGACGACAACAGCCGCACGCTGACCTTCACCTTCAACGAGCGCGGTCACCACACCTACCGGCTCCTGGAACTCGACGCCGAGACGGGGCTGGTGCGCACGCTCATCGAAGAGAAGAACGACAAGTACGTGAACTACAACCGCCTCTGGCGCCACGACTTCAAGGACGGCCGCCACATTCTCTGGACTTCAGAGCGCGACGGCCGCAACCACATCTATCTGTACGACCGGCAGAAGGCACAGCTCATCCGGCAGGTGACGAAGGGCGAGTTCTACGTGCGCGACATCCAGCGCGTCGACGAGAAAGCCGGCATCGTCTATTTCTCCGCCAACGGCAAGAGCGGACTGCGCCACAGCGACCGCAAGGGCTATAACGGCGGGGAGGAAGACCCCTACCTCATTCACTACTACAAAATTGGACTCGACGGCAAGCACCTCACCTGCCTCACCCCTGAAGAGGGCAACCACAGCGTGACCTACACGGACGACATGAAGTATCTCATCGACACCTACAGCACCGTCGTCACGCCCCCCACCACCGTGCTGCGCTCGGCCAAGGACGGCCGCATCCTGCGCACCTTGGAGACGGCCGACATCTCGCGCCTCCAGGCCGAAGGGTGGACGGCTCCCGAGGTCTTTGTCGCCCCAGGCCGCGACGGCGTGACGCCCATGTGGGGCATCATCATCCGCCCCACCAATTTCGACCCCTCCAAGAAATACCCCATCATCGAGTATATCTACTCCGGCCCTGGCGACCAGTACGTGCCAAAGTCGTTCCGCGCATGGCACTACGGCATGGCCGAGCTGGCGGAGCTGGGCTTCATCGTCGTGCAGGTCGACGGCATGACCACCTCCTTCCGCACCCGTGCCTTCGAGGAGGTTTGCTACAAGAACCTGAAAGACGCCGGATTCCCCGACCGCAAGGCGTGGATTCGCGCCGCCGCCGAGAAATATCCCTATATGGACATTGACCGCGTGGGCATCTACGGCTGCTCCGCCGGTGGGCAGAACGCCATGGCCGCCGTTCTCTGGCACGGCGACTTCTACAAGGCGGCCTACGCCGCCTGCGGCTGCCACGACAACCGCATGGACAAAATCTGGTGGAACGAGCAGTGGATGTCCTACCCCATCGACGAGAGCTACAAGGAGTGTTCTAACGTGGAGAACGCCTGGCGCCTGGAGCGGCCGCTGATGCTCGTCGTCGGTGAGCTGGACGACAACGTCGACCCCGCCTCCACCATGCAGGTGGTGGCCGCCCTGCAGCGCGCCGGCAAGGACTTCGACCTCGTCGTCATACCCGGTGCCCACCACACCATGGGCGAGACCTTCGGCGAGCACAAGCGGGCCGACTTCTTTGTCCGCCACCTCTTAGGGGTGAACCCGCCAAAATGGAACGAACTGAAATAAAGCCTGATTAAGAACACGAAGACTATGAAGAAAAGACTGTTGACCATGCTGCTATGCCTGTCCTTCCTCGGGCAGGCCGGGGCACAAGTATCTTTCGGCAAGGCCGAGAAGCTCAACGACGGATGGCGCTTCCAGCGTGTTGACTCCGCGTGGAACGTGTTTGAATCGCCCGACATGAAGGAGACCGGCTACGACGACTCCCGCTGGCGCCGCGTCACCCTGCCCCACGACTGGGGCGTAGAGCTGCCCATGTCGCCCGACAAGGGGTCGTGCCAGGGCTATCTGCCCGGCGGCATCGCTTGGTACCGCCTGCACTTTAGCGCCCCGACGAAAGGAGAGTCCTCCGTCTTCGTCTATTTCGAGGGGGTCTACAACTACTCCGAAGTCTACCTCAACGGCCATCTCTTAGGCATCCGTCCCAGTGGCTTCGCCTCTTTCCTCTACGACATGACCCCCTATCTGCAGGCAGATGCCGACAACGTGCTGGCCGTGCGTGTGAACCACTCTGCCGAAGCCGACTCCCGCTGGTACACCGGGTCGGGCATCTACCGCAACGTATGGCTCGTCACTGCTCCCAAGGTGCACCTGGCACAGTGGGGCACCGCCTACCGCCTCACCAGTATCACGGCGAAACGGGCAACACTCGAAGTTGACGTAGAGACCACCGACGGGCGTGCCGACAAACAGCCCATGAGACTACAGGCCACCATAGAGCTGAAGGACGACGGGGGCCGCGTCGTGGCCACGGCCAAGACCGCCATTGGCCCGCAGGAGAAGAAAACCGTCAAGCTGAGCATGGCCAATCCCCAGCGGTGGACGCTCGACAAGCCCTACCTCTACACGCTGACCACCCGCCTGAGCAATGGCGACGAGAGCGTCGTGCGCGCCGGTCTGCGCACACTGGAGTTCTCGCCCGACCGTGGCTTCGCCCTCAACGGGCAGTGGATGAAGGTGAAGGGTGTCTGCGTACACGACGATGCCGGCGTGCTCGGCACCGCCGTGCCCGCCGAGGTGTGGCGCCGCCGCATCAAGGAGCTGAAAGCCATCGGTGCCAACGCCATCCGCCTGAGCCACAACCCCCACGCCCCCGAACTCTACGACATCTGCGACGAGGAAGGCATGCTCGTCATGGACGAGGCCAGCGACGAGTGGGAGTTTCCCAAACGGAAATGGCTGAAAGGCTGGAACCAAGGCCGACCGGGCTTCGAGGGCACCTACACCTACTTCAAAGAGTGGATTGACCGCGACGTGGCCGACATGGTGCGCCGCGACCGCTGCCACCCCAGCATCTTCCTCTGGTCTATCGGCAACGAGGTCGACTACCCCAACGACCCCTATACCCACCCCGTGCTCAACGGAGGCGGTGCCGACTTCACACAGCCGGCTTACGGCGGCTACAAGCCCGACCAGCCTAATGCCGAGCGCATAGGCATCATCGCACAGCGGCTGGCAAAGATTGTAAAGGACATCGACCCCTCGCGCCCCACCACGGGAGCCTTGGCCGGGGTGGTGATGAGCAACGAGACGCTCTATCCCGAGGCCGTCGACGTCGTGGGCTACAACTATACCGAGAGCCGCTACGCCACCGACCACCAGCGCTATCCGCAGCGCGTCATCTACGGCTCGGAGAACCGCCACGACCTCGCAGCCTGGAAGGCAGTGCGCGACAACGACCACATCTTCGGACAGTTTCTCTGGACGGGCATCGACTACTTAGGCGAAAGCGGCACCTGGCCGGCGCGCGGCAGCAGTGCCGGACTCCTCGACCTCGCCGGACAGCGCAAGCCCAACGGGTGGTATCGGGCAGCCCTCTGGAGCGAGCAGCCCACCTGCTATATCGGCACCTACCCCACAGGCCCGCAGCGCTACGGCTCACGCAACAACAACCAGCGACGCACCAACGTGTCGCCATACGCCAACGACACATGGAACTACGTGTCCGGACAGCGCGTGCGCGTCGTCTGCTACACCAATGCGCCGTCGGCACGCCTCCTGCTCAACGGACAGCCGCTCAACGTAGACTTACAGCGCGACGAGCAGACAGACATACTCTACGCCGACATCGACTACCAGCCGGGCACGCTGCGCTGTGAAACCAGCAACGGTGCCTCCTACGAGATTCGCACCTGCGGACAGCCCGCCAGCCTGCGGCTGACCACCGACAACATCCTTCACGTATTCGTGGAAGTAGTTGACGCACAGGGCAATGTGGTGAAGGATGCCGACAGCGAGGTGACGCTCAACGTGCGCGGTGCCCGCCTCTTAGGCATGGAGAATGGCAACATGGCAGACCCCACCATCAGCGGACGGCAGCAACGCAACCGCCTACGCACACACGGTGGACGGCTGGTGGCCTACATTCAGCCACAGGCAGGCCAGACGGTCAGCATCCAGGCTTCGGCTCCCTACCTCAAACCCTCCGAACTGACGTTCAGCCACTGACAAGGATCAGGCCATTCCACATTATTTCCTGCTAAAATTTGGCTGTTTGCTGGAAAAATAGATACCGAATACGGAACGCTTGCCTCTAACGCTTATTATTCTGATGTGGCAAATTGTTTGGATGTGTTTGGATATAATTATCTTGCGGATTACTCTACAACAGCTAATTTTGATTCGATAAAGTCTGATATTTCTAATGGTAATCCAGTACTGATGTGGGGAACTGATTTCACAAGTGGCTTGCCAAGTAGTCATGCATGGGTAATTGACGGTGTCCTAATAAAAGGCTTCCCGCAAGCAATAATAATACAACATCGGGATATGATGCTTACAACAATTATAATCAAACCTATCGTCATGTGGTCCCAAACACCAATTAATTTTATTTGTTATTCGATGCAAGATTTGTAGGCTTTTGCAGTTCTTTAAAAAATACCTGTAAAACTATAGAACGATTATGGAAAAGAAAAACGTATTTGCAATCATGCTTTGCAGTATGAGCATGGCGATGGCAACGTCGTGTGGCAACGAGGACACTAACTTCCTGAGTGAGGTTAAGGAGCAGCAGACGCCGAACAGGCTGACGGAAGCTCAAAGTGCTGAAATCGGTAGAGGTATTAATGCCTTTTCCCTTCGTGCCCTGAGCACAATGGCGAGCAAGGAGAAAGGCACAAGCAAGGTCTTCGCCCCCGTGGGAGCGGCCAGCGTGCTGGCCATGCTCAACGACGGTGCAGCAGGGAGTACGCGACAGGAATTGATGTCACTCCTGGGCTGCAAGGAGGCAACGACCGAGGCTCTTAACGAGTTCTTCAAAGGGCTGACCACTACATCGCTGCCCACCACCGAGACCACGCGACTCACCTTGGCAAATGCCGTCTTCGTGAGCCAGGGCCAGGAGCTGAACCCCGTGTTTGCCAGCGCCATGGAGTCCTGCTACGAGGCCGACATCGACAAGCTCGACTTCCACTCGCCAGTGGCTGTCGACCACATCAACAGCTGGTGCTCGCAAAAGACACAGGGGATGATACCCCGTTTCCTTGAGACGGTGAAGCCCAACTGGAGTGCCGTGCTGCTGAACGCCTTCTATTTCAACGGCAAATGGAAGACGCCCTTTATCTGCGAGTTTACAACAGAAACGGCTTTCCTTCGTGAAGACGGTACGCAGACAGTGGTTCCCATGATGGCCATGGACACCCACAATGCCAGCAAAAACGAATACTACGAGACGGCAAGCTACCAAGCCCTGCGTATGGATTATGGCGAAGGCAGCTATGCCATGACCTTCATCCTGCCTAAACAGGGAAGCGCCACCTGTTCAGATGTCCTGAACGCTCTCACGGCTGACGAATGGCAGGAGCTGTGCAGTAAGCTGAACGTTCCAGAGGGCATGCTCGCCATCAACCTGCCACGCTTCTCAGTAGAGAATGGCGTTGAAGACAATGGCAGCTTGGCAGGCACACTGCAGGACATGGGGGCAACCAGTATCCTGGGCGACAATGCCTGCTACCCTAATGTGCTTGTCCATAGTGGGCTGAGGCTACTCGACATCTGCCAGAAAGCCGTTGTCAGCGTGACAGAAGAAGGAACCGAAGCGGCAAGCTCCACAGGGGCATGGGCAGCTTCCGACCCGGGCCAAGCCCCCAAGCCCATCTTCTTCCGTGCCGACCACCCGTTCCTATTTGTCATCAGCAACAAAGCCACTGGCCTCATCTATCTCATTGGTACCTATCAGGGGTAGGAAGTTTGCTTTTCGTGAGTTCATCGCAGAGACGGTGCTCCTGCTTCTTGCGTCCCTCCGGTGGCAAACGACCGGAGGTCGAGCGGCACCAGCCTCTTGCACCTCTTGCACCTGCTACTGATTATCAGGCAGTTATCTTGCACCTCTGCTTGCACCGCTACTTGCACCACTACTTGCACCGCCACTTGCACCTGTGAATAAATCCGGCGGGAGGACCGCCGGACACGGATTTTTCCGCAGGTGGCAGTTCAGCAAAAAAAACGCACGCCTTTTTGAAAAAAACGCACGCCTTTTGAAAAAATACTGGCACTTCAGGTAAATAATCTTTACGAAGCTGATTTCCTGCTGACACCTACCTGCACCTACCCAACCTACCCAGGCAGGTAGGTGCAAGTAGGTGCAGGTAGGTGCAACAGGTGCAAGCAGATTGCTACTGCGCGACACCCTGCACCGCTTCCAGCCACCCTAAGAGGGCGAGGAGCGAGGCGTTCCAGTTGATGGCTATCTCGTTGGAGGCGTATGAAGCCGTCACGTCGACATACGACTCGTCGGGCTGGCTGGTGGGATATTGCAGGTCGGCGGTCTTGTCCTGCTGCCCCGGGTTCGGCCCGCCCACGAGGAGTCCCGGATAAGGCGCCTCCACGCCGTCGGCCTCGCTGAGGCGGTGGTGTGGGTGCTGCGGGCTGCGGGTGCCGAAGCCCGTCACGTAGCAATAGCCGGTGGCGTTGCGTCCGAGCACATAGTCGGCGTTCTGCTGGGCGGCAGTGAGGTAGCGCTGGTCGCCCGTCAGCCGGTGGGCATAGAGCAGCGAGAGGCCGTTGGCACAGAAGGTCTCAGCCAGGCAGCCCCATCCGAAGTCGCGCGGACTGTTGCCACAGGGTGTCTGGAACGACGAGGTGGCGGTGGTGGCCACGAGGCTGTCGCAGTAAGTAAGTAGTTGCGAGCGCACATTGCCTACATCCCTCTGCCGGGCGAGCCACTCGTAGGAAGCCAGCGAGGCCACGTTGCCCCAGGTAGGAGCAGTGAAGCGGGTGGGCTGGTGCTGGGCTGCCACACGTGCGAAATGGAAGTCGCCAGTGAGCAGGCACAGCTCCGTGGCAGCCCAGTACCACTCGTCGCTCACATTCATGTCGCCGTAGGTACCGGTGCTGATGGCAGGCTCGTGCTGCTGGCTCATGCGCTCCTGCTGGTAGAACTGCCGGGGGTTGCGCTCGGCCCAGCCGTAGGCAGCCATGGCGGCACGCGCTGCCTGACGGGCGAAGTCGGCATAGTCGGGCGTCTGACGGTAGATGCGGGCAGCCTGCGCCATCACGGCGGCGAAGTCGAGGGTGGCGGCAGTGCTCTTCTGCACCACATAGCGCCGCTGGTGGCAGTCGGCAGGCATGACAAAGCCCTCGAAGTTGGGCGTTGTCAGCTTATGGTAGACACCGCCGTCGTAAGGATCCTGCATGGTGAGCATCCAGCGCAGGTTGTAGTACAGCTCGTCGAGCACATCGGCAGTGGTATTGCCACTCTCAGGAATGTTCGCGCTCAGCTGGTCGAAGAAGCTGCGGTTCTGCTCGTAGGAACAGAGGACGATGCCCACGGAGAAGGCAGAGTTGACAATATATTTATTGTAGTCGCCGGCATCGTACCAACCCCAAGGAGAGCTGATGGTGGAGCCCGCCGGCCGGCCTAACGATGCTGCCGAGGGGTGGATATAGACCAGCGTGTCGGGATGGCCGCAGGGCCTGGCGTAGGCCCCGGCATAGCGTGCCTCGGTGGGCATGCCCGAGCGGGTGAGGTAGAATGCCTTCAGCACTGCCGTGGTCAATGGTCGCAGGGCTTGCGGAGCGATGGTGAAGGATGCCTGCTGGCTGCCGCAGCGCAGGATGTAGCTGCCGGGCTGCTTCAGTGACGAGAAGTCGACCACCGCGCGCCGCTTCTTCGACCACGGCGAGACGGCACGGCGCAGCACACGGCCCGTGGCCACTTTCCGGCCCGTGGCATTGTCGACAATGGTCACCGAGCCACCACTGCCCTCGACGACGGCTGTCTTTTCCTGGGTGGGGTACATGCCTACCTGGTTGAGGCGAATCTGGGCCTTGCTGCCCATGGGCACCAAGAACAGCGAGCTGAGCAGCCCGCAGAGCATACTGTGTTTCATGTTTGCCATGTACTGGTTAGGGTTTTATAGTTGGAGGCAAAGTTACTGCTTTTCCGCCATTCGCCCAAGCCTTTCGCCCATTTTTTCGCATAAAGGGCCACTTTTCTTTTGTCGGTTCCGTTTTTTTTGCTACCTTTGCAATTGGAAAGCAATAAAAAAATGTGAACGCTTATGCAGCAA
>Ga0310691_10002665_pt1 | contig 22953 bp, 19 predicted proteins | sample 176DNAGHGlowgp2_FD_203887 | JGI IMG/M metagenome (GOLD analysis project Ga0310691, IMG submission 203887) | Sheep rumen microbial communities from Palmerston North, Manawatu-Wanganui, New Zealand - 1766 DNA GHGlow gp2 (v2) (version 2) | ecosystem: Host-associated > Mammals > Digestive system >...
GAACGCGATGAGCTTTGGCAGCACGAAATCGGCAAAAGCAGCCCGGGCGAGATACTTGCCGCCTTGGCGGCATTTAACGCAGAGGGGCGTCCGATCTGGAAGCCCATGCATATGCAGCCGATATACCGGATGAATTCTTTTATCACTGCCGAAGGCTTTGGCAGAGGCCGGACAAATGCGTATATAAGCGGCTCCGGGATCGACATTGGAGCCGATATTTTCAGGCGCGGTCTGTGTCTGCCGAGCGATAACAAGATGACAGAAGATCAGCAGGATGTGATTATTGAGATCATTCACAGGTGCTTTGAGTGATGCGGAGGTCTTAAATGAACAAACATAAACTGTACGGGCCGTATGAAAGATTCGTCAAACGGCCTTTGGACTGTGCTTTGGCTGCAGGGGCGATGGTCATTTTATCCCCCGTGCTTGGAGTCACGGCTCTGCTTGTCAGAACAAAGCTTGGATCGCCGGTTCTCTTTACACAGGACAGGCCGGGAAAAAATGAAAAGGTATTCAAGCTTTACAAGTTTCGATCCATGTCAAATGAACGGGATGCAAACGGCGATCTTTTACCGGATGATATGAGACTTACTAAGTTCGGACGCATTCTTCGTTCCACTTCAATGGATGAGCTTCCGGAGCTTTTCAACATCATTAAGGGCGATATGGCGATCGTGGGACCACGGCCGTTGCTTGTCAGTTATCTTACTCGATATAATGCACGCCAAGCCCGCAGACACGAAGTCCGTCCCGGATTTACCGGGCTGGCACAAGTCCATGGTCGAAATGCTATCAGCTGGGAAGAAAAGTTCGATTGGGATATCAAGTATGTGGATCATATCACTTTCCTTGGTGATCTGAAAATCATATTTGATACAGTAAAAACCGTTCTTAGGCGGGAAGGAATAAACTCTGATACTTCCGTGACAATGGAAGAATTTATGGGAACTGTGGAGAAAACCTAATGAAGGATTTATTAATATTTGGTGCCGGTGGTTTTGGACGTGAGGTTGCCTGGATTGTCGAAAGACTGAATAAAGTTTCCCCTACATGGAACCTGCTTGGCTTCATGGATGACGCAGATGATATTCAGGGAACCTTGATCAACGGTTATCCTGTTCTTGGAAAAACAGGTGATATCAGGAATTATCCCAACGCTTATTTTGTGGTGGCTGTTGGAGCATCGAAAATACGGGAACAGATTGTCTCCAACATGAAGACCATTGATCCGTCCATTCAATTCGGAACAGTTATTGATCCTTCTGTTGAGATGTCCGATCGTGTGACCATCGGAGAAGGCACCATCATATGTGCACATTCCATTATCACAGTCAATGTCGAAATCAACTCTCATGTAATTATTAATCTCAATTGTACGATTGGCCATGATTCTGTTATCCGGGACTTTGCTACCCTTTACCCGTCCGTTAATCTGTCCGGTATTACGAATATCAATCGCGCAGTAGAACTTGGAACAGGAATGCAGATCATTCAGGGTAAGACTGTTGGCAAGTACAGCATAGTCGGAGCCGGAGCCGTAGTTGTGAGAGACATCCCGGCAAAATGTACGGCAGTTGGAAACCCTGCGAAACCGATAAAGTTCTTTGAATGATGGCAGTGATGAAAAAAACAATGAAGCAGAAATCCTGAGGATGTGAGGGTGTATAAATGGGAAAAACAGTCTGGATAATGAATCACTATGCGAGTCATATGCTTTTTGACAAAGGCGGAAGACATTACTGGTTTGCAAAGTATCTTCAGAAGGCCGGATATGAACCTGTTGTTTTTTGTGCCAATATCCAGTTCACAAACCCAACTGAACAGCATGTTGATACCAAAGATCTTTGGACGGTCAAAGAAGCTGAGGAAATTCATACCCCCTTTGTTTACGTAAAAGCAAGAAAGTACACAGGCAATGGCAGGCAGCGTGTTCTCAATATGATCGATTTTTACAGGAATGTAAAGAAATCGGCAAAGCAATATGCAGCAAAGTACGGAAAGCCGGACGTAATACTCGCCTCTTCTGTTCATCCGCTTACTATGATTGCAGGAATCAAGCTAGCCAAAAAATACGGTGTCAAATGTGTCTGTGAAGTGCGCGACCTCTGGCCGGAGGCTATCGTTGCTTATTCAAAAAGGATCAAAAAGAAGAGTCTTCCCGCCAGGATAATGTATGCCGGTGAAAAATGGATCTATAAAAAGGCGGCCGCTGTTATCTTTACGCAGGAAGGCGGGCCTGATTATGTTTGTGAACATGGCTGGGACAAAAAGCACGGCGGCCCCATTGATAATGACAAGCTTTTTCATATAAACAACGGTGTTGACCTTGAAGCATTTGATGAAAACCTGAAGAATTTTCCCTATGCCGATGAGGATCTGGATAACCCCGAGCTTTACAAAGTTGTCTATTGCGGCTCAATACGCAGGATCAATAATCTGGGCATAATTCTGGATGCGGCAAAGCTGATCTCCAACCCGAAAATAAAGTTTGTGATTTTTGGGGATGGTGACGAACTGGACTCTTTGAAGCAAAGAGTGATCGATGAAAAGATAAATAATGTTGTTTTTAAGGGCCGCGTCAACAAGCAGTTTATCCCTTCCATAGACAGTAAAGCCGACTTAAACCTGGTTCACTGGGAAATGAATCCCCTGCTCCGTGTCGGGGAAAGCTACAACAAATCCTTTGAATACTTTGCGGCAGGCAAACCGGTCTTTTATACTGTGCGCCCCGGCTACAGCATTGTTGAAAAATATCATTGCGGAAGATTGACAGATGGCTTTGAACCAAAGGATCTTGCCGAAGGCATACAGAAAATGGCTGAAATGAGCGCTGCCGAAAAGGCTGAAATGGCCGTGAATGCAAGAAAGACTGCGGAGGTATATGACTTTGGGAATCTTACAAAAAAACTGATAGAGATTATTGAAAGGTATTAAACAGAAGGATGAAGGTTTTTCATATTAACAGCAATTATATGACGACATCGCTTCATCAAATTATGGTAGAGCATCTTAATCAGTTAAAAATCCAAAATTCTGTTTTCGCACCTATAGCATTTGGTGTCCAAATCACAACAAGACCGAATAACTATGTCACAGTGTCTGAGTGTTTTAATAAAAACGACAGATATATTTTTACCCTTAAGCAGAAAAAAATAATTGAATCAGCCGAAAAGGCGTTTGATCTTTCCCAATATGACTGCATTCATGCGTACACATTGTTTACAGATGGTAACGCAGCCATGCGCTTGGCAATAAAATATAATAAGCCATATGTAGTTGCTGTACGTGCCACGGACATAGCTTTTTTTAAGAAGCGGATCAACCTAAGGAGAATCGGAATTCGTATACTACGCGGTGCAAGTAAAGTTTTTTTCTTATCTGAAGTAACAAAGAATGCGGTTATCGATACATATATTCCTTTGAAATACAGGGTAGAAATCGACAAAAAAAGTATAATAATACCAAATGGAATTGACGACTTTTGGCTTGATAATATTTATACAGATTCCCGTATTTTAAAAGCCAAAGAAATTGACGTTATATGTGTTGCGAAAATCATCAAAAGAAAAGGCATTCCCCTTTTACAACAAGCCATTCGCTTGATGAATGAGAGGGGATACAAGTGCAGACTTTCGCTCGTGGGAGAACCTGTGGATGAAGTTGAATATTCCAAAATTATAAATGATCCATACACGAAGCATTATAATACTGTACCCAAAGAAGAACTGATTCGGTATTATAGAAAGTCAGATGTATTTGCCTTAATCTCGTCCGGAGAAACATTCGGATTGGTATACGCGGAAGCAATGAGTCAGGGATTGCCGGTTATTTATAGCGCAGGAGAAGGTTTTGATGGTCAATTTGAAAATGGCACCGTAGGGTATTCTACACCTCCTGTTGCAAAAATGATTGCGGACAGTATTGAAAACGTGATTTTTAGGTATCCGGAAATTTCGTCAAACTGTGTTAACATGTGCACAAAGTATGATTGGCATAGTATTGCAGGGAAGTATTATAGTATGTATTGTGAGATTACTCATAAAGGTTAAAGCGACATACATATTTACAGAGGTATTACCAATGTCAGAGATTGAATTTAAAAGTGAGAGTCGTGCGAAAAAAAAAACTTACAGAATTAGTCTGATTGTAGAATCGATCTTCTCGATTCCTAAAACACTGTATTTCAATTTTCGATGTTTTTCCTTTTCAACTGCTATTAAACTACCGGTTTTGGTATCATATAGAACCAAACTTCCGGAACTGCACAAAGGCATTATTACTTTCGGCCGGTCCCCGTACAGGTTCATGGTCAAGTTTGGCTTTGGCGGAAGTAGCGGTATTATCGAAAGAAAAAGTCTGATCTGCCTGGAAGGTGGTAATGTCCACTTTGAAGGCAAAGCTGATTTTTGCGCCGGGACATCGCTTAGAAACAGCGGCGAAATAAGATTTGGTAACAGATTCTGGTCAAATAAAAACTGTACAATATGGTGCAGCAAGTATATCTGCTTTGGCGAAAATGTCTTGCTTGGATGGAATATTGTATTTCGCGACTCTGATGGTCATTTAATTATAGACAATGGAGAACCGAGACCTGTCACAGGTGATGTTATTATAGGAAATCATTGCTGGATTTGTTCTGAAGCACATGTAATAAAAGGTGGTTCTATGGGCAACGACAGCGTTTTAGGTTATAGGAGTCTATTGAATAAAAAGAACGAAATAAGTAATGTTCTTTTAGTAGGAAGCCCTGCCAAGATAGTAAAAAGCAACATTAATTGGATACGTGGAGAACAAATCAACTAAGATGAAAAAAATCTGTTTTGTGTTTAATAGTCTGGGGATTGGTGGATCGCAAAAAATAGAAGCGTTTGTTGCTAATGCATGCAAGAGATCCGGTTATGATGTTTCAGTTATCTGTTTTACAAAATCTGACGTTGGTGTGGAGATTGATCCGGATATTCCGATACAATATGTTCTGAACGAAAGAGCCAAGTCAATCGTAAGTAATATTAAAAAGGTGCTGTTTCTCGGGAAATTAAGGAAAGAAATACAGAAGGAAAATCCGGATATCATTTGTGTCTTTTTGGCGGACATTACAAGAATTGTTGTATTAGCATGTAAAGGGTTGAACATCCCCATTATAGGTTCGGAAAGAGGAGCACCGGGAAGGCATGGGAAACGGTTAAAACGGTACAATAAGGCCTTTACAAGGTGTCGAAAAGTGGTTTTTCAGACCGAGGAAGCAAGGGCATATTACAACTTACCGGAACATCTGGTTGAGATTATCTCTAACCCTTGCTTTCCTCGATGGGAAAATAACAAAGTTCTATCTCAAACACCTAAAATAATATGCGGTGCAGGTAGGTTATGCCGTCAAAAACGCTTTGATGTTTTGATTAACGCTTTTTTTGATGTACACAAAAAGCATCCTGAATACCGGTTGAGGATTTACGGGAGCGGACCACTTGAGAATGAACTAAAAGAACAAATCAACAATTTAGGATTAATAGATTCCGCTCAGTTGTGTGGCTACAGCAAAGATGTTTTTTCGGAAGTAGGCATACCTGAAGTGTTTGTTCTTTCATCAGACTACGAAGGTATTCCTAATGTTTTAATGGAAGCCATGTCTTTAGGTACGGCATGTGTGGCAACGAATTGTGAGCCCGGTGGCGCAAAAATGTTGTTTGCAGACGAAACAAGAGGCTTATTATCTCCTTTGGGGGATGATCTGAAGTTAGCCACTAATATCAATAGAATCATTGAAGATGAAGTCCTTGCAAATCATCTCAGAGAAAAATCAAAAGAAATCAATGAAGAATATGCTCCATCCGTAATTGAAGCAAAGTGGTTACAAGTATTTGACAAATGTATAAAAAGGTGAATCGGTTTTAGATAAATATGGGAGTGACCTATGCAAAAGGCTTTCAGAGTCAATCTAATTGATATATTAATATTCCTTTTCTGTATTTCCATGTATGTCTTTGCTTTGGATGCGAAATATAATTTTATTTTCAGAGTGATTACCGTTGCAATGATCATATTTCTGCTAAACTACGCATGGCATAAAAAAATAGTCGTTGACACCTATATCATTACAATTTTTGCTTTCCTGCTGTTTTCCTTTGTAAGCGTCCTTTGGGCAAAGGATCATTCAAACGCCATATTAAAATGCCGCACTATTTCAGAAATTCTTCTTTTGATAATGCTTTTGAATAACTATCTGCGCCAAGAAGGAAAATACCGTCTCTTCCTGTTTTCAATGACTTGTTCAACATGGGTATATTCCCTTTATATATTGTTTTATTATGGTCTTAGTAATTTCATTCGCCTGATCCAGCTTTCTGAGAGAGTCGGTTCCGAATTGACCAATGTAAACACTATAGGCGTATGTACTGCTCTTGGTGTTATTTTAACACTGTGGTACATATTGTATGAAAAGCGTTACCACTATGTTGCGCCGCTTGTTTTGTGCGCAGTTGTATCAATATCTACTGCAAGCAAAAAGGTAGTTCTTTGCTTTGTAATAGGCTTTTTCCTGCTTTTCACCCTGAAAAACGCAGACAGAAAACTGATCAAAAAGATCCTGGTCGGTGTTATTGCCCTTATACTGCTCTACTCTCTATTACAATTGCCCATTTTCGAAAATGTGCTGTACAGAGTCAACCGGTTCATTTGGACTTTCACCGGCGAAGGCAGGGGGGATGGTTCTTCCCAGACCCGTTGGTACTATATAGTAATAGGTCTTCAAGAGTTTTTAAAAAGACCTTTCTGGGGAGTCGGTATCGGATGTTCGGGCTGGATCACAAACAACTATGTCGGGAAATGGACATATCTCCATTGTAATCCCGTCGAGCTTTTGGCTTCTGTCGGTATCATAGGCTTTATATTATTCTACGCAATATACTGGATGCCGATATACAGACTTGTAAAGGATAAGATCCGCAAGAATAAATACTCTGTTCTGGCCTTTTGTTTAGTAGTTTTACGACTTGCGCTGCATATAGCCTCAGTGGAATATTATGATAAACTGGAATTTTTGTATCTTCTTCTGATCTACCTTTTAGTATTTCAGGCTGACACAAAAGAAGCAGCTGTCACGGACTCTCCTGACCAATTTGAACAAAGCCGGACCATTATGCACAGTAAAGGACTACCCGAATGAAAAAAATATATATACATGGTTCATATTCAACAGCAAATTTCGGTGACGCATTATTATATGCCCTTTTGATCGACAGCATTTTGGATCAACAGGCAGATAACGATACAGAATACCGGATCATATCCGAAAATGTAAGCGATTTTTGTCAAAAATTTCATCCGGTAAAGCGGGTAAGTATGCTGAAAGCGGTACTTTCAGCTGATGCCGTAATATGCGGCGGAGGCGGTTTTTTAGGCGAACCGGGTCCGAACAACAAGTATTGGAACAGGCACTGTTCATTTTACCATATTCTGCCTCTATACCTTGCAACCATACTTAAAAAGCCCTTGGCAATAATCGGTACGGGTATGGGACCAATATCAAAAAGATCGATCAGAAAAAAACTGACAAAAATAGTTGAACATGCACGCATAGTTGCTGTAAGGGATTCGGAATCGGCTGAATTTTTAAATGACCTGCATATAAAAAACGAAATAAAAATATATCCCGACTGGGTAATGTCATCCGGCACTGAAAAATACATTAAAGAAGGCCTTGAACAAAAAAACAGTATATTTTTGCACCTTGGAACCATAAACAAAGCGAAAGCAGATATGATAGCAACTGATATCAAGAAGCTGTTAAATAACTTTCAAAACTATCATGTCGTCATTGGAAGTGACAGTTTAAAACCACAGGCACTGCAGACATGCAGATATGTATATGACATGCTGCGTGATCATGATGTACAGTATTTTGAATACAAGGATCCGGCCGGATTAATAGAGGCAGTTGAAAAAAGCCATTATGTAATAACCACAAAGTTGCATGTGGGAATACTCAGCATCAGACTTGGCAAATCGGTTCTACCATTGACGATCCATCCAAAGGTGCAGCGTTTTTACAATCAGATTGGCTACGATAAAAAATACATTAATAAGTTGGCAAGCCTTAAAGCAGATGATTTTTATGAGCTTCTTTCGGATTTTTTGTCCGCCGACTATCACGTAAACATAAAAGAAATCATTCATCAGGCGGATCAAAACCAAAATGAATTAAACATGTTTTTGAATCAGATATCAGGCAAATAACCTTCCCGGTAACAATATGCATAACACAAAATCAAAGATCTTAAAAAACAGTTTTTTCAGTATCATCCTTGAACTTACCACGATACTGTCGTCGTTGGTAATTCCGAATATTATCATAAGAGCGTATGGTTCGGAAGCAAACGGGCTTACACATTCTATAAAAAGCTTTCTGGGATATATTGCTCTTCTTCAGCTCGGTGCAGGAAGCGTCATAAAAGCAACATTGTACAAACCTCTGGTCAATAAGGATCATACACAGGTCAGCATAATCATAAAAACAACAGAGCGTTTTTTCCGAAAGATCGGAATGTTCGGTATTCTGTACCTTATTGCATTAGCTGTCCTGTTTCCCACTGTGATAAAACCACACCTTGATTTTGTCTATGCTTTCTCTCTAGTTATAATTATCGGTATCGAAAATATAGCGCAATATCTGTTTGGTATCACTTATCAAATGGTTCTTGAATCTGACCAACGATCTTACGTTTATTCGCTTGTACAGATAACGACCATTCTTTTGAATTTTATATCTGTTTTTGTAATGGTCAGGCTTGGTTTTACTCTGCAGATCGTCCTGCTATGCAGTTCCTTCTTTTTTGTTGCACGTCCGATATTTATAGGACAATATGTAAGGCAATACTATAAATATGACAGCTCTGTAAAACCTGATAATTCATACATCAGGCAAAGGTGGGCAGGATTTGCGCATGGTCTTGCTTTTTTTATCCATTCCAAAACAGATATCTTCGTTTTGACTGTGTTCTCCACATTATCTACCGTTTCAATATACAGTATTTATGCCACAGTTACTAATGGATTAACTGCCTTTATCAATTGTATTGATAAAGCGGTAAGGGCTGCCTTCGGTCACATAATGGCCAAGGACAAAAAGGAAGCCTTACAGGAATATTTTAATTCTTATAACACTTTTATACATATAGTTTCATCGGCTGTTTTTTCTACTGCAGCGATAACCATATACAGCTTTATTGATGTCTATTCAAAGAACATTAATGACGCCGATTACAAGCAGCCTTTATTTGGTACCCTTATAATCACTGCGGAAATGTTTTATTGCCTGCGCTTACCATATAACAGCATTATTTATGCCGGAAACAGATTCTCGGATACAAAAGTTCCGGCATTTATAGAGGCGATCATTAATATTCTTGTATCATCTGCCCTGGTTTTTCACTACGGACTTGTCGGAGTTGCAATCGGAACCCTTGTAGCAATGATATACAGGACCGGCGAATTTGCCCACTATTTGCATAACAATCTGTTATTTTTGAATTATCCTAAGCAGATCAAAAGATATATGATCACCATGATATCATATTTCGGATCATTTTTCCTGCTGAGCCTTATTAAGATAAATGTACCTGCAATACCATTTTGGATATTGTACGCTTTGGCTATCTTTGTGATCGATCTTTTGTTTACAATGATCCTCAACTTTTTATTTGACAGAAAAGCACTTATGTCAACGCTTAATCTGTTTTTAAAGAAAAAGAATATGCATTCCCTGAAAAAGGAGTAATTACCATGAGAAAGCCGGACATTCAAGAACAAAAACAGAATGCTGGAGATGGCCAAGGCCTTTGATGTGTTTTGTAAAGAGCATGGGTTAAGATAGTACATCTTTTTATGGTGATTATATGACACCACCGCCTGAGGAAAAGCGGGCCGTTCATCACCCTGCTGAAATATACTGGAAAGAATAAAGAACTATACAAATGAGGACATAATAAAATAAGGGGTTTGATACATGGCTTTAAAGAATAGAAACATAGTGTTACTCTTAAATCACCTTGCCTACCACCTCACGAAGCTTCTTACCTGTAGTTTCCCATTTAAGCTCCTCTTCATACATACGCTTTGCGTTTTTGCACATCTCTTCGACCTTTTCAGGGTCATGCGCCCATTCTATGATCTTTTCAGCAAAATCACGGGTGGTAGAGCCTACCATGGGCACAATAGACAAAGAACCTGCCGCGGGTGGTGAAGCCGCGGCAGGTTTGGAAATATTTTCTATTTTAAACGTGCATTTTTAAACATTTCACACCGTTCCCTCATACAGAAGCTTGTCACCTATATGCACCGGTTTGACTCCCGGTTCCTTCTTCTTATTGAAATTGAAGCTTAGCATATAGCCCGTTGTCAATCCATAATGATCCAGATACTCGCTGATCTGTTTCTCACCTTCGGTATTATATCTTTCGCCGCGCCAGATCTTAAGCTCTATGATGTATTGCTGTCCAAGATAATCGACTATCACATCGGTTCTTGTCTGGTCTCTGGTCTGTGCCTCAATATAGTAGTTTCCGGTTCCGTTAATGATTGGCTTCAGATACAGCAGAAACTGTTCTCTGCCATCCTTTTCTTTGAACTTTTCTTTAAGCGGACCATAGATTTCAGTATATGTATTGATGAACTTTTCAATGATCAACCGCATATTCAATTTCCCGTTAGAAACGAACATAGCTTTCGCAAAGTCACCTTCCCGGAAGAATATGCTGCCTTTTAATTCCTCTTCTGACAGGAACAGATTATATAGCATCGTCTCAAAAATTCTGTTTGCCACACGAACCGTATTATGATCATTCCGGATCAGACCATACATCTGCATCTGAACTATATCATCCTGCTGGGCATTCCAAGTCAATTTTGTCCCTTCCATCAGTATGCTGCGTATCGATGCTTTTAAATTGGAACTGTTGTCAAGATTCTTTGTCAGCGTTTGGAATAATGTATTGTTCTCAGCCAAAATCAGTTTTACAGCTTCATCTATACCAGCCATCGTCCAAGCAGCAGTAATATCGGTTTTTAAGCTTATCTGCTCATCGATCAGCTGACAAATCCGGCTTACCAGGAAAGGATAGCCATTCGTATAGTCATGGATCCGCTTTGCGAGTAACGCGGTATTCATTCCCGTGTGGTGATCACATTCATAATCTTCCAGCATTCCCTGAATACCAGGTTCTGAAAGGCTCATATCAATCGTGAAATCCGCCGCAATGTTCCAAGGACTATTCTCTTTAGAGTCTTCCTCCTCACGAATCTTTGATTTCAGATGCTTAACATCAGTTACTCCGGCCAGAATGACAGACTGAAATGTTTTGACGCCTTTTGTATCTCTGTTGATGTAATTATCCCTTAGACCCGCAAGAAAATCCAGAAAAACCTGATTATTCGTTGCGGTATCAACCTCATCAATGATCAGGACGATATTTTTTTCAGATCTATAGCACCAATCAAGCAATGCATCAAACAGATCGCCCAGTTTTAGTCTACTTTGATCACTATTAAAAATAGTGTCAATCTCCTGCCTTGTCGTATCAGGAATATTCTTCTCCCGCCGAAACTCACGTCTAAGCAGTCGGCAAAACTCCTTTACAAAGCTTCCCTCATCTTTAAATCCATCTTTTCCGATTCCTTCAAAGCTTGTGCTTATTATCACGTATTGTTCCGACAAGATATTTGCTAAAGCTGCCAGTGTTGTCGTTTTTCCGTACTGCCTTGCACGATTAATAGTGAAATACTCACCGGCATCGACCATTTTTCTGATTCTGGCCACGCGATCAGAGAGATCAACCATGTAATGCTTCGACGGTATACATACAGCCGTGGTATTGAATTTCTTCATAGCGCGTCTCTCCTTTCTTTGTCAGTATGAAAGTGTATTTTATTCGTACGAACTATGGTTATTATACTTAAAAAAAACTATTGTTGCAAGGTGCAATTGTTGCGATGTTTTTATTGAAGGGGTTTATTTTATACGATACCTTCAAACAAAACCTTGTCTCCAATCTCGACACGTTCGACTCGGGGTTTCTTATTTTTGTTAAAGTTGAAGCTTAGCATATACCCGGTATTAAGATTCCAGTAATCCAAATAGTCACGGATCTGTTTTTCACCTTCTACATTATATCTTTCACCACGCCATATCTTCAGTTCAATGATGTATCTTCTACCCAGATAGTGGATCACAAGATCCATGCGCCTGTGGTTTCTTGTCTGTTCTTCAATGCTGTAAGTTCCTGTTCCGTTTATGATTGCAGAAATATAGGTGATGAACCTTTCTCTGCCCTCTTCCTCAAGAAACTTTTCGTCATTCTCCCCATGAATACGATTATGCTCTTTTATAAAATGATCCATGATCTTTGGAATATCCAGCCATCCATCTGAGTCTACAAATATCGACTTTATCTCCGAAGCCTTCTGCTTCAAAGCATCGTTTCTGTCATTTTCTCCAATAAAATGTATGTACAGCAACATTTCAAAGATGCGGTTGGATATTGCAACGGTATTGTGGTTGTTGCGAATGAAACCATACATAAACAACTGCTGTTGTTCTTCGTCATACGGAAGCCATGCCAACACTTCACCCTTCATCAGGATGGAGCGAAGCTTGGATCTTAGAGCAGGGTAATTGGTAAGTTTCCCTGTGAGAGACTCGAAAAGCGGATTATTGCTTTCCGATAATATCAGTTTTACCGCTTCATCCACCCCAAAGACTGTCCACGCCTTTTTCAAAGTATCAAACTTCGCAGGCACCAGCTTCAGATCGATCACTTCGCAGATGCGACTTACAAGATAGGGATATCCATTTGTGTACCTTCTGATCTCTCTTGCGATGACCGCTGTATCCATCCCGATATGATGATCTGCTTCGTATTCATCGAGCATGCCCCTGATTCCGTCTTCTGACAGACTCATGTCGATATCAAAATCTGCTGCTATATTCCATGGACTGTTTACTTTATGTTGATCTTCGTCGCGAATCTTTAATTTAAGGTGTTTCACATCGGTCACACCGGCCAATATAACAGACTTAAATGTCGCAATTCCGTCTGTGTCGCGTGATATATATTTATCGCGAAGCTGTGCGAGAAAATCCAGAAACACCTGATTATTTGTTGCGCTGTCCACCTCATCAATGATCAGTACAATTTCTTTGTTTGAACATTCACACCATTCTGTCAGTGTATCAAACAACTCTCCCAAACGAACAATGGGTTCCCTACTGTCTTTCCATTGCTCTATAGAATTCAAGACGCCCTCCGGCATTGGATCCATTTGTTTTCTGCGGTTCCAAATAAGTCTGCAAAATTCCTGAACAAATACTTCTTCTGTTGAAAAACCGGCTTTTCCTATTCCTTGAAAGTCAATAGAGAGAACCACATATTTATCGGCCAGATCATTCTTTAGCGCTATGATAGTTGTTGTTTTTCCGTACTGCCTTGCACGATTAATAGTGAAGTACTCACCGGCATCGACCATTTTTCTTATTCGACTCACTCGGTCGGAGATATCTACCATATAATGCTTGGCCGGTATACACACGGCCGTTGTATTGAATTTTTTCATGTAAACATCTCCTCTGCTTGTATATATCGATTCGAATAACACCGGATCGTTTTTTTATGTTTTTTCAATTTCATATCTTTAAAACTGTCATATGCCACGGCGATTATATTATACTCTAAAATAAGAGGGGTTTCAAGTTACAAATGCGCCGCGGCTTAGCCGCGGCGCATTTGGTCTCAGGTATCAAATGTTTTTAAGCAATGTCGCTCTATTCACATTCGGCCTGACAATGTCATACAGTCTGTTCAGTCCATAATACAACGCAAATGAAAACCTGCTGTCATTACGTAAAAACAATGAAGAAAACCTCATAAACAACGGCCAGCCTTTGATCCCGAAAGGGCCGACATTTTTTCTGGCAAAATCTCTGAGCCTTCTTACTTCCTTTGCATAACGCTTTTTTTCATCTTTCTTCATTTTATACCAATTTCTCCAAAATATCGAAAATCTCTGCAATGTACTAAGGAGTATAAGGCTCTTTTCTTCTTCAAAAAAAGCAGCTTGATTTTCTTTTAAAAAATCATATCTGTCAAGCGCTGCATCTGTGTAATCAAAAAACATTTTCGCGGATACCGTATGGCACGTACTTCTATCCCTCAGTATATGGTGATACATACAGACATCAAGTACCTTAACCAACCTCACCCTTGCAATAAGCCTGTGCATTACTACGGTATCTTCATAAAACCTGCCTTCCGGAAAAGCTATCCCATCAAAAAGCTCCCTTTTATACAGCTTATTCCATAAATTACTGCATATTTTGATCCGGACAAGTGCTTCAAGCGCCTCCCGGTTACTGTATATTTTTTCCGGATTCTTTCGAAGTATCTTTTTTTCGCTGTATTCTTCTATATAGTAACCGCACATGACGATATCAACATCCGGCAGCTCAAAGCCGGCCATCAGTTTTTCATACATATCCGGCTCGATCCAGTCATCAGAATCCACAAAACCAAAGAGGTCCCCCTTTGCCTTTGAAAGGGCCAGATTTCTGGCCGAAGACTGACCGCCGTTTTCTTTATGTATCACATGGATCCTGTCGTCTTTTGCGGCATATTCATCACATATCCTGCCGCTTTCATCCGTCGATCCGTCATCCACAAGAAAGATCTCAAGATTTTTATACGTCTGACCGATAATGCTTTCTATACACTTTGCAATATAATTCTCAACATTGTATACAGGAACAATTATTGAAATAAGCGGGGTTGAAGATACCGACTCGTTCAAATTATTTTTCATAGCTCGATTTTTTCTTGTACTTTTTATTCATCAGCACAGCATATTTATGTAACTGTTCTTCTGTTGTTCCTTCACTGTCATTTAAACAGAGCATTTTGGGACCGCGCCATAACAAAAGCTTTTCAATGGGAGATGCAAAAAAATTTTCCATGCTGTCGACCACGTAGTCATTGTACTTTGACGGCAGGATGAGCTTTTTGACCGTATTTGACAGGCGAAATCCCAAAGAAGACGACCTTTTGTATGCTTTGAGGATGCAGGCATCGTTTATTATCATGTAATAATGGAACAGAACTCTGCTGATATCATTTTCCTTTCTGAACCTGTTAAACCTCACCTCTTCATATTCGGCAGCGAATTCTTCCTTGCATTTCTTCATATATTCTTTCGAATAAACATCGATCCCGTGAGTCGGTATAAGCTCTAAATGCCTTCCGTATTTTTGTTCTATCAGTTTTTGAGCGGTAAGGACCGTATAGCCCCTGCCCTTGTTCGGATCCACCTTTGCGCCAATCATGCGGACAACGGGTATTCCGTCTTTTTCAAAAAAATCCTTACTGACGGCACGCCCGAAAAACATATCGTCATTTGTGTAAATAAACACATCAGACAAGCCCGGAATATTGCATATATTGCTTTCGATGACCTGACTGTTATAACAGGGAAGCATTTCCCGGGGCATTATATCCTCGTGCCTTATGATATGAAGCTTTTCATTGCCGGTATCAAGCCAGTCCGGCATTTTCGAATTTGACACAATGAATACATTCTCTATCCATGGCGCATACTTATCTATGGATCTGAGCAGGAACTTAAGTTCGTTGTTATCTCTGAATCTGCAGGCATTTTCTTTGGTGTCGACAACGTATTTTTTTCTTTCCTCGACCCAGTCTGTGTCATTACTGTTTACATAGAGTATTACAATGTCCATGTTTTCCCCTTAATGCTTTTTTCCAAACAATTCACTTATTCCGTAAAAAACGGCAAACGAAAACCGGCTGTCGCTATGCAGGAACAAAGAAGAAAACCGCATGAATGCCGGCCAGCCTTTAAACCCGAAAAGCTTTACGTTTTTTCTGACAAAATCCCTTAGCTTTCTGACTTCCTTTGCATACAGCTTTTTGTCTTCTTTTTTCACTTTATACCAGTATCTCCAGAGCCTGGCAATGATCTGCGTGGTATAACGAAGAACGATATCATGATTCTTTTCAAAGAAGTCCGGCATGTTTGTTTTAAAAAACTCATACCTTTCAAGCGCTGCGTCTGTGTAATCCAATGATTTTTTCGCGTCCACCGTATGTACAACACTTCCGTCCCTTTGTATATAGTGATACAGGCAGGCTCCAAGCACCTTCACCTGTCTTGCCCTTGCAATAAGCAAATGCATTATTGCGACATCTTCATAAAACTTCCCTTCGGGAAAAGCTATCCCGTCAAAAAGCTCCCTTTTATACAGCTTATTCCATATTCCGCTGGTTATACTAAACCTTACAAGTGCTTTAAGCGCCTCTGTTTTTGTGTATATCGTTTCCTGATTCTTTCTAAGCTTCTTTTTTTCGCCGTATTCTTCTATATAACCGCATGTAACGATATCCACATCAGGCTGCTCAAAGCCTGTCATCAGTTTTTCATACATGTCCGGCTCGATCCAGTCATCCGAATCCACAAAGCCAAAGAGATCGCCCTTTGCTTTTAAAAGCGCCAGATTCCTGGCCGTGGACTGACCGCCGTTTTCTTTATGTATCACATGGATCCTGTCGTCTTTTGCGGCATATTCATCACATATCCTGCCGCTTCCGTCCGTCGATCCGTCATCCACAAGAAAGACCTCAAGATTTTTATAAGTCTGACCGATAATGCTTTCTATACACTTTACGATATAATTCTCTACATTGTAAACGGGAACTATCACCGTTATAAGAGGCATGGATGTATTGGTAATACTCATTTTTAAAGCCCTGACTTTTCCTAGATTATTATTTTGAACCAAAAAAGCTATTTATCAGCTGAAGCTGCATCTCTGCTCCCTATCCGCAAATAAGGTATTATCAATTCAGCATTCTTTTGAATATCACCTGCCATATCAACATCGATCGTATCACAGTCCTTCATATACGGCTCCAGCTCCTCGAAGTTTTCTTTAAGGACTGTCAGTGCCATAAGTAATGCCTTGTCATCGGTTATCTCATCCATTCGAGACACGCCCTCTTTATTCCTCTCTCTTACACGCATCAGAGATTCTTCCGGCTGAATCATGCTGTGAACAAATGTAATTGAATCGGAGAATTCGTCAAGGATCATTTTAAACAGAACGCCTGCCTCATCGGCATTTTTAATTCTTTTGTCATGAAAGACAGAAAGGACCGCCTGCACGATTCCCTGATCAACGATACATACTCCCGGCATATCCGCATATTTCCGATAAGTACAGCAAATGCGCTCAACATAATAAACTCTTTTTAATGTCCTGAACGCAAATCCCGCTTTTCCTTTTTTTGCCATTCGCAAAAGCATTCTGAATCGGCGCAGACTGAAGAAACGAAACGGCCCCAGTCTCTTGTACAGCCATCCCGAATTTTTTCTGTCCAGTTCCCTGTATGTATAAATACCGCCGTACCGGCGATATTCATTTATAATGACGTTTTTCAGTGTTGTCTTCCCTGCTCCGGGAAGTCCGTAAAATTCGATCCAACGCATTTTCATTACTCGCACTGTCCAATCGGAATCAAATATCACCTTTTGAGTTTTGCCTTCTTCTTAAGTTTATTTGCGTATGTTTTTATCATTTCATAGGCATAGCGCCCTTCGGGCGTTTTAATGTTTATGGCTATCAGAATGCCCGGAACCGTTACTGCACAGATCATTGCATGCACAAAGAAGGATATAAACCCGCAGCCGGCAAGAAAATGCAGACACAGCAGCCTGTCAAACGCAGCAACAGCCAAAACAACAAGGAAGTTTTTCATGAATTTGAAAAGGAATCTGCTAAAAGGAAAAGCTCCTTCAAATCCGACCCTGTGTACAAGAAGAGGGTCATACCATATCATTACTGCCCAATCGGCTGCAATGGTTCCGACAAGCACCCCGCAAATGCCCCAGACATTTACCAGTGCGACCGAGACCACAAGGTTTACCACCATCCCAAGCACAGGCCTTAGCTTTGCCTGCCTGAACAGTCCCATTGAAGAACGGTATTTGTTGAAAATACTCCTGTAGGCAGCCGTAAACAATTCAATGCCCATAAGCAGCGCAAAAGGCTGTGGAAGCATCCATTCTTCGCCGATCCACGCCAGGATCAGCTCATCCGAACAGACATATACCCCTGCAAAGGCTGTACCTCCAAGGATCGCCGTTATCAGCATGACCGTTTCAAACACCCGGTATTCATGTTCTCTTTTCCCGGCGGCGTGCAGATTACCAAGGCTGTGAGCTACAGAACCGAAAATACGTGAAAAAAGCGAATATATCGTCGTGTAAAGCATCAGATAATTTGCATAAAGAGCGACACTGTCAAGTCCCAGGAATGCCGAAAGGACGATATTGTCAGTCGCCTTTACCACCACATGATTAAGCTTGTATAAAAACAGCACCCCGCAATCCTTCAGGATCTCCTTTGTTTCTTTTTTACTTATGGAATCCGGAATATTCTCTTTTATATACGGATACATCCTGTCGGACATCCTTGCCGCCATGATGTTATAGGCGATCACTTCAACGATATATATCAAAACAAATACTATAAAGCTTTTAAAAAGAACAAGCGTGATGACCTGAAGGATGGTCTTTCCAAGTGAGAAACCATACCCTATCACGTTGACCATATACTCTTTTTGATCTGCTTTGATAATGGCGCTTCTGTAGGCAAAAAAAAGATATGAAGATATTGTCTTAAGCAGATACAACGAATAGATCAATGCAGCATTCAGATCAAGAGCCTTCAGTTTGTCGTAATCCTTGATCAGCATCGGCAGAAAAGGAATAAAGCAAAGCCCTATGGCTGCGATCAGGAGTCCGATCATTCTATATGCCGATCGGTAAAATTTCATCAGCACCTGTATTCTTTTTATGTCATTTTTTGCAAGCGGGTCATACAGCTTAAATAATATCGCTTCTCCGACACCAAACTCCGCCAGTGAAAACAGGGTAAGGATATTGGAAAACAGACCTTCTATTCCAAGATAGGACTTTCCCAGGGTATGTATAAAGACCGTTCTTACTATAAAGTGATTCAGAAGGGCTATCATCTGCCCGCCAAGGGAAGATGTAAAATTAAAAATGGTATTTGTAGTGCGTGATCTCTTTTTACTCATTATTATTTCGTCTTTTGAGTCATTTACAAAGATGTATTTTTATGAAACGACCTTTTTCATAATATTCAGTATTTTTTCTGCTCTTAGATCCAGCCTGAGCGAAGACGCTTTTTTCACTGCTTCATCGGACATACCGGCAGCCAGAGAAGGGTCATGATGGATCTTTTCAATTGCCCCTGCTATTTCATCGACATTATTCGGATCTATCAGCAAAGCGCATTTTTCATCAAGTATATCATAGTTAAAATCTCTGTCGGATGAAATGACGGGAACTCCGCAGGCAAGGGCTTCTATAATGGCATTGCAGCAGCCCTCCTGTAGGGTCGGCAGAACAAATACATCCGCTGCGTTTAAATAATCAGGCAGCTGAGTATTATCCACCCTTCCCATGTAAATGCATTTGTCATGCTCTGCCTTAAGCGGGCCGCTGCCTATGAAGATGCTGTATACATTATCGCATTTTTTTAAGGCTTCGGCCACCCTGAGGCAGCCCTTCCTTTCGGAGAACTGGCCGACAAATATAGCTATAAAACATTTTTCATCGATGCCAAGCTTCTTTCTGACTTCGCTTTTATCTTTTTTGAAAAACAGGGCATGATTGACCCCGTTTGGCAGGACGTGGATAATGTCCTGTCTTTCAGAAGGAAAAAAACCGGAAGCCATCGTCTCGTTTTTGTTTGCCGTAGATACCGAAATGATTCCGGAAACCAATGCATATGTTTCTCTTACCTTTTTTTCCGGCAGGGTCCTTATAAAGCTTTTAAGATCACTTTCGCCGTTTGCAATAAAAAAGGGGACTCCCATCTTTTTTGCCATATGGCAGGCTGTGACGCCCGCATTTATAAAATGCGAGTAAAAAACATCCGGAACAATGTTTTCGCTTTCGCATACATTTTCTACCGCAGAGCAAAACGATCTATGTGTCATGTTGCCCAAATGCACAGGCCCTATCCTTCTGCCGGAAAAGCTGTGATATACGGGTGAATACACCGTATAGGCGTTGCCGCGGTCTGTGAGGTATTCGCATTTAAGCTTTCTCTTAAGGTTTTTTCCTTTACTTTGCGGCGCTATGACGGTGCATTCGTTCCCAAGGTCAACAAATTCTTTGACGATCTTTTCCAAAAAAACATGCTTGGGGTTACCTTCGGAAGGATAATTTCCCGCTATGACACATATTTTCATTATTATCTCCTGTTTTTAAAGATCCCGGGGGAAAGCCTTTATCAATCCTTCGATCTTTTTATCGACTTTAGACGGATCTATTTTGTAGGAATCCGTGATCTCATTTGCCGAAGGTATTTTGCCTTCGCCTGCGGCAAAGGGATCATCCTCTAAGTCAAATGCAGAATAGTAGTCTCTGAATTTAAAGAGATCCCCTTTTATCCTGCCGGATATCTTAAGGTGTTTGTTTGGGATCTTAAGACTGTCGGCAAATATAAGGCCGTGAAGACTGCTTGATATGATCATTTCGCAGCCGGCTATTTCCTCGATGACCTTTTGAAACGGCTGTGTTATGTCTATAAAATATATATGCGAATTTTCATCGATGATCTTTTTTACAACAGGCAGGTCAATTTCCCTGAAATGGGGGATAAAACCTATTTCATGTTTCTTGACAGCCCTGTTTTTTACAAACTCGGATGCAAGGAGCCCGGGGTCTGCAAGCACGGGAGAGCCTTCATATCCGATATCCCTTTGAAGTTTTTCTCTTGTCAGTTTTCCCCTAAGAGCATGTATCTTAAGATCTTTTCTCAAATAGACGCCGTCGACTTTATCTGTAAGAAAACCTGTTCCGAATACATGAAGCGGTTTTCCGGTATTGCATATAAGACTGCCCGCACGCTGCTTTAGGCGCATCCTAAAGTCCTTGCTGAGGCACAAGGTCGACAACATCCCTCCCAGCATAACAAGATCGGCACTGAGTATGGATGTTTTCTTATACTGCTTTCCGAAATAATCCATTATATTTTCGTTAAACAGATCGCCTGCATTATTTATCTTCGAGTATGCTATTTTGTAGCTCACCTGCGGGTTCCTCCACTGCATCACTTTCGGGTTCAATAACTACTTCCTTCAGATCACTGCCTTCTACTTTCCCCTTGTTCTGTCCGCACCTCATAAAGGCAAGTATAATGATCATATCCGTAACAAAAGCTTCGCGCAAAACAAGATTTATGGCCCCACCTCTTACCAGGAAGACCAATGCCGGCAAAGCATATATCCACTTAAACTTTTCCGGCTTTAACAATTCACGTAAGAGCCAGATAAGGATACCGCATCCGAGGATCCCGAAATAATAAATACATTCTATGTAAAAGCTGTGCGACGCAGAAAGGCCATCGTATTCGCCTGCTCCGGCTCCGGAACCAATGATAAGCCTTGCAGGACGGTTAAGCAAATATTTCAGATATCCGCTCCATATCTTTGTCCTGCCTGATGTAAAGCCGCTTTCTGCATCAGCATTGCTTATTCTTGCAAACATGGCGGTAAAATATGACTTGTTAACAAAAATAAACGCAATTACACCTATAGCAAGCAGCACACCTAAAATGATCAGAGTTTTTTTCAGTCTTCCCGTTCCGATCTCCATGAGCACATACAGTATGACGGTCATTATAAGCCCGACCAGGAAGGATTTGCTTAAGGTCAAAAAGCCGGTCACCAATAAAAGAGACAGAAGGATGAAGTTGAAAATACTCCTCTTCTGACCTTTTTTTAAAAGCGGGACCGCCAGAATACCCGCAATGGCCATATTTACATCGACCGAAAAATAATTGGGATTGACCGTGAGCCCCTGAAACCTTGTCAGGCGGATGCCGGCGGCCTTAAAATGTACAAGTTTTAAGTATTTTCCCAGGTTTTTCACAGGCAGAACACCGGTGCCGACGATCCCCGCTATGATAACACCGATGCCGAAGGCGTATATAAGCTTTTGAACCTCAATGTCATCCTTCTGCAAAAGGACACATAAAAGCAGAATGTATGGAATGATGATACCGCGCAGTACAGGCTTTATATCGACATGATGCCAAATAAGGCCCACGGCAAAAACATAAACACTGAATACCAAAAGAAGGATCAAAGGTTTTTTTACAGCCTCGATCGTTTTTTTCACGCCCGATCCAAGTATGGTCTTTACGAGAAGTACCATAATGGCTGCAAGCATAACATAATTATACAGCGATGTCCCGTTTGGACTGGGTTTGAAAACGCAGAAAAACGGATAGAAAAACAAGAGGCTGTATATGATATTCACTCTTTTTCTTGCGATGTATGACACGGCCAGCGCCCCGGCAGTAAAGTACATAACCTGCTTGTAAGCCATACCCACAAAAAGATGAATGCATAAAATAATAATGTCGAATGCTATCTCGATAATCTCTCTTTTTTCGATCTTCTTTTCGATCTTCATTTATTCTCCCCGGATAAGTCCTAAAGCTTTACCACAAAGCCATAGCTCGTGCCTGTTTTTTTTCTGTTTTTCGCATATTTGATATACTTAAAGATAACAGATAGCGGCACTCTTTCTTTAATTATGATCTTAAGCGCATGGAAGATCTTTTTTCTTGCAAGCGCGTTTCTTGCTTCATCGATTGCATACATTATAAGTACTTCGCGTCTTTCCTTTTTATTAAGGCGGGCAAGATAGGGATCAAAGTTTTTCCTGAACAGTGCCTCCCTTTCAAGGGACTGGGCGTATGATACCGAATTCGGTCTTATGTCAAAAAAGGTCTCTAAAAGGACCTCATCCACATATGCCATTTTGTAATTTTCAAGCACCCTGATCAGGTATTCGAGA
>Ga0310691_10002666_pt1 | contig 22948 bp, 20 predicted proteins | sample 176DNAGHGlowgp2_FD_203887 | JGI IMG/M metagenome (GOLD analysis project Ga0310691, IMG submission 203887) | Sheep rumen microbial communities from Palmerston North, Manawatu-Wanganui, New Zealand - 1766 DNA GHGlow gp2 (v2) (version 2) | ecosystem: Host-associated > Mammals > Digestive system >...
TCTCACTGCATCAAACCGGTTCTTTCAGCCTTCTCATTCACTTCACTTCATATTGCTCCACCGTCTCGCCCTTCAGTGCCCTCACTATCCGGCCGCAAGCCTTCCCATCACCGTATGGATTCACCGCATGGCTCATCTGATTATAATACACTTCGCTGTCGAGAAGTCTACTAACCTCGCTAACAATCAAATCATGATTCGTGCCCACAAGTTTCACCGTTCCGGCATCAAGCGCCTCGGGGCGTTCTGTGGTGTCGCGCATCACAAGCACAGGCTTTCCAAGCCCGGGAGCCTCCTCCTGGATGCCGCCGCTGTCGGTCAGCACAACGGTCGATTTCTCCATCAGATAAACGAACTCCAGGTACTGCAGCGGCTCGATGAAGAAGAAATTGGGCCGTGTCAGATCCTCGCCGAACACCTCGTGAATGGGCTTGCGTACATTGGGATTGAGGTGCATGGGGTACACAAAGTCAACCTCAGGATACTTCTCCGAGAGATCCTTCATGGCTGTTACCATGCTGATAAAGCCGTCTCCAAAGTTCTCTCTGCGGTGGCCTGTGATTAAGACGAGACGTCTTTTACATTGAACATTGAACGTTGAACATTGAACATTATCTTCGAGGCGGCTAACATCGTAGCCGGCGGCACGAAGGACGTTTTCTTGTTCGGCAGCAAGTTGAGGGTTGTTCTTCAGCTTGTCAACTACCATGTGAAGGGCATCAATGACAGTATTGCCGGTGACGAAGATCTGTCCATGAGCCTTTTCTTCTTGTAAGTTCTTTTCTGAGAGTGGAGTCGGAGCAAAGTCATAAGTAGCAATGCGGCCCGTAATCTGGCGGTTCATCTCCTCTGGCCACGGGCTATATATGTTGTGCGTACGCAGACCGGCCTCCACATGACCCACAGGAATCTGCTGATAGAATGCAGCCAATGCAGCTGCAGTACTTGTGGTGGTATCACCGTGCACCAGCACCACGTCCGGTTTGCACTCCTTGAATACATCGCGCATACCTGTGAGTACACGTGCTGTAACATCATACAGGTCTTGCCCTTGCTTCATGATGTTCAAGTCATAATCCGGCTTAACATCAAAAATAGTGAGTACCTGATCCAACATCTCTCTATGCTGACCAGTTACACAGACTATCGTTTCAAACTCATTGGGATGCTTCTGGAACTCTTTTACCAGCGGGCATATCTTAATGGCCTCGGGCCTTGTTCCAAACACAAGCATTACCTTTTTCATATAAGCTGTATATTGTTTAATTTTCAAATATGTGTTAAATACTCCAAGTATTTTTCCGTTGTATTCGTCCAAGAGAAATTGTTAGCTGCACGTTTCATATTGGCTTCTTTCTGCCACTCGTATTTCGCCTCGTTTCCAGTTAGTTCCTTCAAGGCTTCACAGATGGCATTGTCGTCCTCATAAGGCACATAGATGCCACTATCGCCCAATGGCTCATGGCAAGCAGGGATGTCGGAGGCAATGGCAATCTTGCCATAGCTCATAGCTTCGAGAAGCGACATTGGAAGGCCTTCCAAAGTGGAAGGGATGCAGAAGGCATAGCAGTTGCGGAAGGCAGCATCTTTGTCTGCTCCAAAGATGGGACCTGTGAATATTACATTATCGCTGTCTTTAGCCAAACCTTTTAGGTATGCCTCATACTTGTCATTGCCATCAGCACCACCACAAAGAACCAGTTTCTTGTTCTTTAAGTCTGCTTGTAAGAAACCTTTTATGAGATAGTCTGGGTTTTTGTCCTGCACCAAGCGACCCATATAGAGGAAATAATCATTACTCTTAAGACCGTACCTTTGCATGAAGTCGCTCTGCTGTGCTTCGCCCGGCATCTCTACAGCACAGGTGATGGTGGTGCATTTACGGTTATAATGCTCCAGGAAGTAATCCGTCTGTTCCTGCGAGACCATCGTCCAATTCTTGTTGGTCTTGGCACTCCAAGTCTCAATGCGCTTAATTAGCTTCTGTTTCTTGGCACTATACTTGGTGCGCTTCCACTCCAGACCATGACTCTGCATCACCACCTTACGGCCAAAGAGCAAGGGGATATGGGATGCAATCATAGCAGGTGCCCAAGTGTTATAGTGGTACACCTGTACGCCCTTTTCCTTAAAGAGGCAATGCAGAGTGGCACGAAGACCTAAAAGTGGCTTTGTTAGGAAAGCGGAGCCTAGCGACTTTCGCTCAATGAGCTTGAAGCCGTTGAGTATTTCTTCGCTATTCTTCTCACCCTCGCAGAACACAATAGGTTCATGCCCCATCTTTGCCAACTCAGTAGCAAGATGGTACATGAACGTTGCTATGCCGTCAGCATGATGAAATGTACGTCCCCCAATAAAGGCTATCTTCATTTCTCGGTTTTTTTGTTTCTTATTTTTCTTTACTGCAATCCATACACTGATGAGGGTTGTTCAGGCCAACACCCTGTGTGTCGTTATTGCCCACATGATAGAACGGGATATGTTCTGTATCCACTCGTCCACCACGCATAACAGCCAGTTTGTTCTTTACGACCCAAGGCAATACCTGCTTCATGTATTTATGCATCACAGGACTTACCGTACCAATCATCCAGCAGTTCTTAGGGCAGTGTGCAACACCCTCACGTACCATTTTGGCTTTCTCTCCATTCCAGATCTCCTCGAATGACTGTTCATTGAGGTTACCCATGGTGTCGAACCACTTGTCTTCTTCCATACCGTTACAAGGCAGAATGTTGCCGTAAGGATCAAGAAAGAAGTTCTCGTTGCCTGCCTCGCAAGGAAGTATACGACGGCCACCCTGAATGTAGTTGATAAGACCCATGTTGAAGAATGCACGGAACCAGCTCTTGGGGCTGTTTTCCTTCATCAGGCGCTGGCACAGTTCATCGAAGTTAGCAACCACCTCATCCTTGTTGGTGATGACATTGTCGTACTTGTGAAAGTAGAAGGAGTTGTGGAAGGCTGCTGTAGCAAACTGCATCTTCAGGTTGCGGTTCAGCTCGTAAAGCTGGAGCATGTCGGGAGAGTTGTGGTTAGAAACAGTGATACCGAAGCCAACGTCCTTGATACCCATGCGACGGAGTTCGAGCAGGGTGCTCAAACCCTTATCAAAACCACCCTGGCGACCACGAAGCTCGTCGTTCTTGCACGACAGGCCTTCGGTAGAGATGCGGATGCCCAAACGTGGCTCGTTCTTGTACTTCTCGAACAGTTTGATGACACGATCATTGAAATAGCCACTGGAGGCGAACACCACGCGCTCGCCCTTGGTGAGAAGAATCTTTACAATGTCCTCTATATCCTCACGGATAAACGGCTCACCACCCGTGATATTGATATGATGGAGCTTGGGAAGTTTCTCCAATAGTTCAGGTTTAAACTCTTCCGATGTCTTTGTAGGGTTATCCCAGATGTTGCACATCTTGCATCGCATCGGACAGCGATAAGTTGTAATAATTGCTGCATCCATAATTTTGTACTATTATTCTTTTGTTTTTTACTATATTCTTGTGAAGTGGGCAGGCCCGCTGTTATTGAACCTTTTTCTTTATGAGAGAAATATTGATGTCAGATATTGTAAGATGTGCTCAATCTTTATTGTTTACTTCGCGCCTCGTCTACTTTCTTCTGCAGCCATGGATACTTTCTCCTTACCTCTTCCTTCGGGTGCTGGAGACCTTTCTGCGTCAGCTGGTCCAAAACCTTCAGATGGTCTTCTTTGTCAAGGATATGAAAGTATGCTTCGTCTGGTTCTACATAATCCAGATAACACCAGCCATCATCGTCGGTCTTGAAAAGTCTGCTGAATCCCGGTACTTCTGGCAAATTAGTCTGCGAACGGATAGATTCCTCAAGGTCTGCTTCTATCTGCTCCTTCAACTCTTTAGCGATGATGATACGAGGGTATTTAGCCACCTTGGATTCCAAGTTGTAAGCCTCAACCATTGCTGGTCCGACAACCATCACCCGATCGTGTATAAGTAGTCCCCGCGTTATGCCGCCGCGAACAAGAATATCATAACTGTCCACCAGTTCCATCAATCCTAACAGCAATTGTTGGAGCATCTCAAAACTGTCAGCAGTCCCTGCAAGGGAACTAATCACTATGCTGTCACTGAACTGGGTAAAAGCGAAGGAAGAATAGGAGCCATCAGCTTCCCACAGCCAGATTCTATCATACAAATCCTTCAGCGCAGCAGTGAGATGTCTCAGCTTCTTCACGTCGGTTGCGGTGTCACCCACCAATTCCTTAAAACCAAGAATATCGATAAAAGCCACAAGCCTGTCCTCATATTGCTGGTGAGGAAACATGGGTTCCATATATTTCACATCCTTAAATGCCATAGTTCTATCCCTCTTAATTGCTCCTAGCCTGCTCCTAGCCTGCTCCTAGCCTGCTCCCAGCCTTACCCTAAGCTCCTCCGCGGAGCAGCTTAGGAGCAGGCTAGAGATTCGCTAATGGCTATTTCTTCTTAGGCAATACCCTTTGTTCTATCTTCTTCTGTTCAACAAACGAGAGGAACTTATCCTTGGCCTCCAACGTAGCAAATAGCTTTATATATTGCTTCTCTTCATCGGAACCGGAAATTACTCTCTCATTATAATGCTTAATCAGTTTAAGGAAAATATAATCCTTAGAGACATTGTTCTTCACCTTCTTGATAAGGCGTCTCATCTCTTCATAGCTACCCAGATTGATGCAATCCCACAAAATACCAGCAGACATGAAACGCTCAATATCCGAACAATCCCTGCTCATATCCGCTTCAAACTTGTCTTTGAAAACCATAGTCAGTTTTGTGGTACCCATGATATTGTATAGGTAGTGCTGAGACCCCAAAGGCATAAAGCGGAAGAAGAACGGAACATTTTTAACATCGGAAAAAGCTGGAGGAAGTTTTCCTTCATGACGGTTGGCATAGTCTGCCAATGCCTCCTTGGTAACAACGGCAAATACCAGCATGTCCCGGATAATGGTATCATAAACCCGGGCTTTTAACTGGAGGTCTTCGATGCCATCAAGATTCCTCAAAGCGTCAGCCAACATGGCAAGCAACAAATCAGGCGTTTTATGCTCGTGGCTTCGAATCTCATCAGAAATCTTGCTCAGCTTATCATCGCAGCGCTGAATCAGCTTTCTCTCCACTTCCTCCTTCGTGGGCTTGTTGTCAAAGACTTTTTGGGTACTGCCCGAACGCACAAGAGGCTTATAAACCTTCTCGCCCGCATAGAGATATGTGAAACAATCATCTATGTTCACTTGCTCGTATATCTGTTGGGCTGGCTCAAAGTATTTATTTACATCCTCCAATAAGAAAGTGAGCAGGCGCTTATCGTTTCTTACAAGACCGGAATAATAGCTTACAGCACGGTCGTTTTTGTAGTAGTTCTTCTCTGACAGAATCTCGTTCCTAAACTCTTCATTGTCCTTCATACGCTGGGCAAGGAAGAAGTAATAGAAACAAGTATGGGCAAAATGGACCTCGTCATTGCTTCGTGTGAAAAGCTTCCGCTCTATGAAATAATCACCAATGCGTTTAGGATCAAACTTTTCGAAGCCCACCGCTTTTATCAAGTAGTTGGAAATATAATCAATATACTCTCCGTATGTGAGGTTAACCGGATACTTCTCTCTTACCTTTTCTGCTAGGTGAGCCAGCAGCATGGTTTTATTGCGGTAGTCAAAAGAGTTCTGGTAAGCGTTGTTCAGGTTCAACTTCTCCAGGATAATCTCAATATAGATGTCCAGCAACACTGCCTCATTCACGGGCTCGCGGTCTGCCTTCTCCGTACTCCACAGATACAGAGAGACGGACATAGCCGTGCAGGGCAGTGAATAGTTGCAGAAACTGGTGACCATTTTCTCCAGTTTGGCATTACGCTCCAGGAATTCATCCTTGGGCGACCACTTCACCATCATCTGCTTAACCTTATCGGAACTGAAGCGGGAGATGAAGAAATACTCAAAAGGAATCTCGTTATAATCACTTAAGAAACAGAGCGGAATCACTCCTTCAGACTGGCAGTCGGCAGAAGCTATTACCTTGACATCATAGTCGGTGATGAACCTATATATAGTATTCGCAATATACTTGGTCTCGTGCTTGGGATTGTAATTGTCCAAGAACAAAATGACCTTCCCATTCTCCAGAAGCTCTCTGGTCTGGGCTGAATTCACATCAATGAAATCGCGGACGAAGCTATCTATCTCCCTGTTACCAATGAGGTCGAAGTTCACATAAACAGGAACGGCGTTGTATTTGGCAAAGTCCTCCACGGCCTCCATCAGCAAGCGCTGCAACATAACGGTTTTTCCTGACTCGGATGTACCGAAAAGAAGGATATGCGATTTGGACGCGAGCAAATCGCGCATTTCATAGTCTCTCCTTTCATCATCTGCATGCTTGTGGATGGGCGGCTTTACAAACGCTTCCTTCAGCGAACTGATGGCATGTGCCTTCATGGGGATGATGGAATTATTGAACTCCGCCAGCTTCACCGAAGAGATATACTCTATAGCATGGCGCTGAATCTCTGCCAATGAACCCGGAATGGCGTGAGGCAACTTGTCCGAGAAAATGCCACTTTCACAGATGTCGTGGTTGGGCTGGTATTTTTTCTCTTTAATGCTGTACTTGTAGTAGTAGCAAGTAAACTCGCGGCTGGCACTTGAGTAATCTACGATTGAGAAGCCATTGGAAAGCGCACCGCCAGGATTATTCCTAATCTCACTGATATATGCAGGAGCAACATTGACCAAGAGCGAACCCTGTACTGTAGATTTACAGTAACTCTCCGACTCGTGGACATGACCAACATACAGGAACTGGAAGTCTGAGTAGAACCAGTTTCTAACAGTGCCCTTTTCAAACTTCAACCATTCCAAAGGATGATGAACAGCAGCTATCTTGATGTCGCAACCCACCAGATTCTTCTTGCAAAGATTGTATTGGGGCTCACCAATGGCAAGACCACGCTCGAAATCATCGTGGTCGTAGCAATTCCAAACTGTGTTGAAAGCCGCAATGCCCAACTTTCCTTCAGTGGTATCGAAAGTGAATGTGACTCCCAAGGGTGAGATTTGAACATTATCCTTTTCCTTGTAGAGCTGAGCCACAAACTCATTGTATTCCTTGATGCGCTTAGAGTCTCTATAGTCACCTTCGAGTAATGACCTGGTATACTCAATGATGGTTGGTGCACCCTTCTTCTCAATAAACGTGCGAAGACCTTCAGCATGCATTTCATCGTCTGCCTTCCTGTTGACCTCATGGTTACCTGGCAGCAGGATGAAATGGTCTAGCGGAAGGCCGGTCTCCTCGAGGATGGGCTGAATGACCTTTTCATTAAACTTGTTTAAGGCATTCTGAACACCGCCATAATCTGCACCAGCTTTATTAATCATGTCGCCAGAACAAATCACAAAAGTATCAGCCAGAGGGCACTGCGGCTGCTGGCCCTTGACCGTCTCTATCAAAGCCTTCTTGGTATACTGCTCCCAGTCGTGCAGGGCCAAACCATCCAAATGAAAATCCGAAATGTGTATTACTCTAATCATATATCCCCCTCCTATTTATTTTTATACTCCTTCTTCACCGCATCCAGCAGCCCGAGGACCGGCTTCCAGCTTTCATCAGCAGAGACGCCGTAATTCTTTTTGCTCCAGTAGGTTTGGATGCTCTTATCCTCAGTGATGCCGTTCATAATGGGCTCGTCTTTAAGACAAGCGTATATTTTCTTACCATACGAATTGCCTGGTTTGAAGAAATGCAAGCAGTCGTCCGCCACGCGGAGCATACGGATGTATGGCTTCAGGTTTATATCAGTACGGTCTTTCTCAAAGAACTTCAGCAGGGCATCCTGCTCTTCGGAGTATTCCTCCAGCCATACGGGTGAGAACAGGCCGTCGAAGAAGGCATCCATCTCTGCCACCTCACGTTTGTAATCCAACAGGGAGGCCAGCTTGGCATTGAGCCGCTTCACCTCCGTGAGCACGGCATCAATACGCTCCTGCCGCTTATCGCCCAGCGGGGAGCTGTCGCCACGGGAGGTGGTGACAGGCGCAAAGAACTCCTGCATGGCCTTGACCAAAGCAAAGAGCGCCTGAAGGTTCTTTTCCTGCTGAACATCGAGCACCACATCCTTGCGGATAAGGTAGTTGGAAATCTTGTCGCCATCCAGCACGGGGAAGCTGCGCCCAGCATTGAAGTCAATGAAGTAGAGGAGCTTGGCAAAGCACTCGTCTCCGGCCATGGGCTGGGCGTCAGCGGGAATCTGGTCTTCGCCCGGGTGGGTTTCCTCACGGCCAAAGAGTTTATCCAACTTGCCCAACAAGGCATCCTGCTGCCGCTTGGAGAGGTGCAGGCCGGCAAGCTCGCCGTGCTGCGTCAGGGCCAACAGCCGCTCCCGGAGGTAGCAGAACTGGCCCGCGATGGTCTTGCCGTCGGGCATACGGCAGTTGTACTTGTATTCTTTGATTTCCTTGGTAACCTCTTCAGTAGTGGACGCATCCTGAAGATAGAGCCTCAGGGCCTCGCGGCGTTTCTCTTCCGGCCAGTCCAAGGGCAGGGTGGAGAGTTTCTCCAGATAGGCATGCACTTCCTGCAGGGCGTTGCGGTAGGAAGCCACCAGATCGGTGGAGCGCATCTCCATAATCTTGCGGAATGGTTCCAGAATTTCTTCATCGGGAAGAGGCATGGAGCCTGCGGCACTGTCTTCGGGCAGGCGGTCGGTATGGTAACCAAACAGGCGATTCACCACAATGGTGAGGCGCTTGGCACGGCCCTCAGCAAAGAAGTCGGTGTCGTCCACACGGTAGCGGTCGGTACCTAGTTCCTTAATCCAGCCTTCAATCTCCTTGAGCCAATAGTCAAACGGGAAGCGGACATAGAAACGGATATCCAGGTCCTCCTGCAAACGGTAGTAGCGGGAGGACAGGCCACGGGCTATGTTGTGGGCCTCCAAGGCAAAGAGGAACATGTCGCTACGGTGACGGAAGATGGGCATTTTGCCACCCTCCATCAGGAAGCGCAGGTGTTCCAGCCTAGCGGTTATCAGTTCTGTCTGGTCTTCTCTCATTGGTTATACTTCTTTTGGCTCTGGGACAGGCGTGGACGGGCTGTCCATGTTTGCCGTAATTTATTGATTATCAACGATGTATTTTGGACTGCAGAAAGACTCGAATAGACGAGGGAGATTGGCAGTCTTATGCTTATTTCGCGGTCAGAAACCCAAAGGGAACGAGTTCCCGGTTCAAGGTTCAGGGTTCAAGGTTGCTAGCGCTGCGAACGACAAACCAAAAACCTCGGGTTTCATGAGTTAAATAACAAAATGTTCAACTAATAAAAAAGAACGCGTATGTATCAAAAAACATTTTTATCACCGCACTTCACTCTTCAGGAGTTGTGTGCAAGCCGGACGGCAGAGAAGCTTGGCATCGTAAACGTGCCGTCGGAGCTGGAGGTGGAGAACCTGCGCAGGCTCTGCGAGGGCTGTCTGGAACCGCTTCGAGTAGCTATCGGGCTTCCGGTCATCATCACCAGCGGGTTCCGTACCAAGGCGCTGAATGACAAACTGGCGCATGCTTCAAGTACTTCTCAACACATGAGGGGCGAGGCGGCGGACCTGTATGTCGGTTCAGGGTTCTTGGACGAGCCAAGCGACAGAGTCGAGCGAACGGTTCAGGGTTCTCAAGACTCGCAAGCTCGAATGAGCGACAAGGTCGAAGCAGGGTTTTCTCGCAGGGAACTGCTTATCAAAGCTTTCCGAGAGATTCTGCTGAACCCGAAGATTGACTTCGACCAGCTGATCCTGTACCCGAGTTTCATCCACGTGAGTTATGTCTCCAAGGAGCGTAACCGCCGGGGGATCCTGATTGGTCGCAGGGACGGCAAACTGGGCTACGGCCGCATCTCGCTGAGCAACGCTCTTAGAATCAATTAATTATTAACGTTTTTAAATCCATTTAAAGTATGGCACAAATTAAACAAGTCGGCGTAGGCCGCAAAACAACGGGTACCATCGACGGTATCACCTATTACACTCTGAACGGCAAAACGTTTGCCCGTAGTACTCCAACCATGCCGGTGAGCGTGTATACCAGCACCGAGGCTCGCATCCGACAGGCTATCTTTAAGTTCGTGCAGCAGCACATGAAGCTTCACCTTCGTACCATCCGCCAGACCATCACTGCCAAGACCGGAACTCCCTGCAACCGCTACTACAGCCTGAATAAGAAGGGACTTAACGCGGCACTGCAGACCCTGGCTGAGCAGTATGTGGACGGTCTGGACGTTACCATCACCGATGTGGAGGCGGCCATTAGCGCCTATGCTGCTGAGCATCCCACGGCAATTAAGATTGCCAGCAAGAGCGGCTATGCTGAGGTTTACCTCACTGGGGCCTGGCCGGAGACCATCACGCTGAATGCCCTGAGCGGCGACTCGACCGTGATCATCATCGTGAGCGAGAACGGGGTGCAGACCACCATTAATGCGGATGGGACTGTGACCACGGAGACGTACTCGGGTGGCGGCTCTTCGACCGGCTCAGAGACCGGTGGTGGATCGTCTAACACGGGCGGTGGTGATGACGAACCGGGCGGTAGCGACCATTAATCCAATCTTAGTTTATTAACGTTTTAAAATTAAACAACAATGAAGAAGTTCATTAACAAGCTTATTCAGAAGCTTATCAAGAAGTCGGTTTCCGACGCAGTGTCTAACCCCGATGTGGAGCCCGTTGTGGTTCCTGGTGATGATGCCAAGAAGAACCTGTGGAAGTTCATTCTGCAGACGCTCATCAGTATCTTGACCGCTATTCTCACTGCACTGGGCGCCACCAGTTGCATGGGTCTCCACTAATCTTTCTTACCTTGCCTTCCGCTCCGCAAGGGGCGGAGGGCTTTAAAACCTTTATTTAGTATGAAACAAGTAAATTATATACTCGTCCATGAAACAGTTTGTAAAAACACTGGTTGCGATGTTACTTATCGCGATGTGCCTCACCTCGGATACTGCTGTCACGTCAGCTGCCCCGACATCGGCACGCTTGTCAAACTCCGTAAACACTGGCCAGAGGCTCCAATACTGGGAGAATCCGAAGTGGATACCTCTTCAAGTCACGCCCCCGTGCGAGTATCCCCTGCCATGAATGCGCTACGAAAGAGAATGAGCGATCTGCCGTAAGGTGGGTCGCTTATAGAGATAATAGATAACAGATAATAGTTATTTTGTTTTCTCTCTCGTTGACTTAATGATTGATGTTAGTAGTTTTAACAACTCATCATTATCATTTTTCAGCGACAGGTACTCATCATCTGTGAAATAAGTTGCGGTATGAATAATATCAAGCCAATAGTCAGTCTCGCCAGCTTCTTTAAGAGCAATACTTAGTTTGCTGATAAAATCTTTTCGGCTTTGGGCATATAGCCCTTCACGCACGTTGGCGCCAATACTTGTGCCGCATCTCAGGAGTTGTTTCGACATCACAGATTCCTTCTTCTTGTCCTTTAGGTATCTATAGCATTTGGCAATTCGTTTCCCAAATTCCAAACTCTTCTCTCCTATAATGCTTTCGCGCGCCATTTGAACTATTATCTATAAACTGCCGGCGGGGCTGGGGATATTTTTATTCCCTCAACAGGGGTACAAGTTGTACCCTACCTGAAATATTCCCTCAAAATCTATCTCAGCTCTGAATAAAACTTATCAAATTGTCTGCAATAGACATAACGTGCATTCATACCTACAGTTTTCAACTCAGTCATTGAAGCATCGTTAAAGTTGAGTAAATTGACAGCTGTATAAGATAAAGAGCCTAATCGGGCACGAAACCGATCCAGAGGATCTACCACTGTATCAATATCTGTTAACAGAACATACAGAACGCGCATCTTATTAAACAACTGTTTATCTTTCGAAACTTCGCAGCAGATTGTCATGCTGTCCTCAACTTTCTTCTTCAACTTGAACTTCTTTGCTTTATCTTCTATCTTCTGCTTACGGACGGCCTCGCTGTCGGTAGGCTTAAGCTGGTATTGCTCGAAGTTCTTCCAACTCTTAATCTCTACGAACAGAAACAAGTCACTCTTATGCATGACGGAATCGACTGATGCCATCGAGCTGATCCTATTCTGAGCACAGTAATGTTCTTTCACTGCATCGAAATTAATAGCGGGATTTCGAGATTCTGTGCCGCAGAATACACGACTCTGAGGACAAGGAGTTCCGGGTTCAGCCTCGTGCAGCATGCAAACCGTCGTTTTCTGCAAAGAAGCGTAATGCTTTAGACGCTGATACAGACGATACGACCGGGGCTTGCACGCGATGCGGTAATAGAAGTCCTGTATCTTACTCCACATGGTTATCCATTATTGCTCCTAACGGTTCGGTCAACCTTTCGAACACACCAGTAAGGTCGTTGGTCACGTCAACAACGGTAGAGAGTTGGTTGCTTCCCACTTCTGGCATGTAATAGTTCACATAGTTGGTCAGCTTCTCTTTCCCTGCATGGAAACGAATGGACTGCAAGAAATAGGGACTATGGGTGGTCACCAATACAGGTACACCTTCTTTAGCCAATTTGACAAGCTTCTCTGCAAACACTACTTGCCATTCGGGATGCAGATGATTTTCCGGTTCATCCCATATTAGTAACCGATTTGGACCAATAAAATTAGCCGTCTCCAATAAGTCAATAATACCGAAACATTTGATTCCAGATGCAACATTGATAGTATTAAAACGGTTATTGCCTTCTTTGAAAACAATCTGATGGCTTTCGCGGTCATAGACAAACTTTCCTCCAATTATGGTGCTCACATCCATCAGACTGTAAGCCTTTTGGTCTATTGGATGGCGGGTTGCATTCTGAATCTTCTCAGCCATATCCTTGATATGGGAGGGCACCATTGTATTGAATAATCCGGGATAGCCTTCAGTTTCGCGATAGTTACGAGAGCGCATAATTGCATCTATCAAGTGGATATACAGAGGTGATTCAATATATGTAGCATCTTCAATAAAACCACTGTCATCATATTTCACTGTACTAACGCTGTTTTGATGAGCTGTAAACTCTATCTTTGAAGCGCCCTCCGAATACAATTCCACTTTAGTATATCCATCACCAACAGAACAGAAAGTATTCAAGAATTCCGACTCAATCAGATACTGCAATTCAGTACGAAGGTTTGCTGCTGGATTCTCTTTATTCGTCAAACAAATACCTATATTGGTCATATCTTCCATCAGGAGTTTTTTCTGGCGTGGAACTACTTCAAGATCGCCAATAAACGACATCCTTTCCTTGATAAAACCCTGAGGATCAGCAGAATCTTTTATCTGACTCAAAAAATCATTACTATTTCGAGGGAAGGCATTTGTAATATCTTCACGTCCCTCCGTAAAACGAAGGCCACGCAAACGGCTATATAAGGAGTCAATATGCCTGCGTAGGCGGGCATCGTTATCCTCTTCACTTACCATATTAGTGTTGGCTATCGCCTTCACAATGGAGTACAGGGTACGTCCTATCGTACTTTTGCCCGAATTATTCGGTCCAACCACGACAGTAAGTCCATTCAGCTTAATATCTGCTGATTTAATTCTGTTTACATAATTAAGTTTTAACTCCATAATTATAATTTATTTATGCAAGCCTCGTTCTATTATCTACTTACCTAAGATATATTCTGAATAAAATACTCCAGTGTGGATACGCCACACATCTTGCACGTTTCGATAAACGTATGATAGATAACCGACACTTTAGCACCTGCATGGCTGCCAAAAGTCAGCGAGTTCTTGCGTCCCGTTGGTAGCAAGCCAGCAGAGCTGGAGCGTTTACGCTCTACTGTCATAGGGCGAAGCGTGCGTTCTGCAAGTGAGTTCTTGGACGAGCCAAGCGGCAAAGCCGAGCGGTTAATACAATATCTGCCATCTTTCAGGTATAGTATGAGTTGATCCCAGAAGCTCTTCAGATAGTTAAGCGCCTTCTGCATCAGGTCTCCTCTCATACCATTTCCGTCAGCGGCGGCTTTTGGTGGTTTCTGTAGCTTTACTTGTAATGACATTGCCCCCCATTCATATTCTCAGGAATAGTTTTGAAAGCCAATAGCCATTCGCGTAACCTTACCCCTGCAAGACTTGGAGTCTTGGCATCAAAGTCATACACGTTATAAAACGAGTTGTCAGAACGCGAATCGTTTACATGTCCTATGGCACAAATTGTAAGTTTTGTCATATTGGCAATAAATAACTTCACATCGTCATCATCAAAAATACCATATCCATCCTCTTTACTTGTACCTCCCCTTGATACAATAATGATATCAAAGTCACCTGCTTCTGCATCACTTAAGCTCTTCATTAATGAAGATTTCTCAATAAGAGGCATTTCAATTTGGGTTACGCTATAGAAACTCTTAGAGTCCAGAAAGTCATTCAATTCCAAACCGCATAGCACATCAGACATTGCACAACTGCCTTTTGAGCAGATAACACCAACTTTAGCCTTCTCCTTATCACTCAAAGTTTAACAGAGACGAAGTCCGCCAGCAGACACCAGCACTGAAGTTCTTGCCAATGCAAGCGAGCAAGCTCGTGAGTCTCGAAACAGCACAGCCGCCCCCACAGCAAACTTCGTCTATATTCAAGATGTATCTGCCTTTTACAACAGATTAGAAGTTTATCGGATCTTCTTCATTCAACCAGATTGTATTTACCTCGAAGGAACCTGCTGCTGCACTGGCACTGTAGATAGCTCCGGTGAGCTTCGTCTTGCGGTTACGCTGGAAAGGCACGTTCTCAACCGTCTTGCTGAAAATGGTGTTGCCCTGAGCATCGAGCGTCTCGATGGTGACATCCATCGTCTGCTCGTCAGTGGCAAGGAAAACATATCCTATCGAACCCGAACGTTCACCCACCGCCACAGCGGCACTGACTGTACTCACCGAACCGGTATTGACCGTCGCCAGGCCCGTTGTGGGACTAAACTGCTTACCACCGGCCGCAAACGTCATACGCACCTTTTCTACATTGGCCGTACGCTTGTCAGTTGAGATGACCCTGAGCTGTGCAACAATGCGGTCGAGTGTAGCACTGAGGTTCAATGCCGTTGTGTTGGTGACATTCACCTCCTGAGTGGCTGCAAACGTCTCACGCGGAGCATTGACCGTCCATTCAGCCTGTGTCGGGCTGGTGAGCGTCAGTGCGTCATCATCGTAGAGCACATACCCCAGCACTACCATCGTGTAGCTGCCTATGGGTAGGGGTGTCGAGAACTCCCCAAAGGTTTCACCTTGCTCTAAGTTTCCCTTCTCTTGCGTGTGCTTGTAGACCTCGGTGCCGTTGCTGGCATAAAATGCCAGGGTAATGAACGAAACACCATTGTAACTGCCTATGGCAGTGGCTCGGGTGGTGCCAGAAAAGTCCCCCTGCTCTACAGAGAACCCGCTCACGCTCACCGTCACCGGTGTGTAGCCGCCATTGTTCTCTACAAAATTACCACACTCGTCATTGCTGCAACTTGCAGCCAACAGGATCATACCTGCAATCAGGATTGAATTCTTCATAGTTTTTTAATTTAATGTTAAACATAAAAGCGTAATGCGGTTGCAAAGATAACGCTTTTATTTCAAACCACCAAACAAAAAACCAAAAAAATTCATTCCCCCTCTCCTTTCACTCACTTATTCCCTCATCGCGAGCAATGTCATCTCGACCCTGTGGAAATCTTCTCACTCAACTCGTTATATAATCTCTTTTCCCAACATGCACGCACAAACATCTGCGAATCAGCATGTTAGCAAATTTTTAACATTCTTTTAAAATCAGAAACAATGGATACCATGCGGAACCGGTTCCATCTTTCCGCTGCAAAAGTACCAAATTTATTTGAGAGTACCAAATAAAAGGCTAAAAATCCAACAATATTATTCGAAAAATTTGGTGATTCACGTTATTTTCTGTAATTTTGCACCTTATATGGAAGAATTTGCAGAAAATAACGCAGGATATATCGCAGATGAGGTGAAATGGTATGCTGTGGGATGTATGAGTCCACAAAAGGAACTGAGGGTAAGGGATGACGCCAGGAAATGGGGGCTCGAAGCCTTCGTACCCTTGGTTTACCAGGTGAAGACTCATAAGGGACAGAAATATAGAGCCTTAGTGCCTGCATTGCCCGGACTGATGTTTATCAAAGGTACTGAGATTGAGGTGAAGGAATATATGAACGGATCACATTTCCCCGTGTATATGAGGAAATCGACCTTCACAAACAAGGAGGAGTTCCTGACCATCCCGAATCATGCAATGGAGAATTTCATTGCCGTAACAGAGAAAAACAAGGAGCATATCACTTACTTCAGACCCGAGGAGATCTCACTTCAGGCTGGTGACAGAATCATAGTGAAGGGGGGACTTTATGATGGGCGTGAGGGAATAATCATGCGTATCAAGGGAAAGAGGAATAAGCATCTGGTGGTGCAGATTCCGGGAGTGATCATTGCTGCAGTGGAACTCAAGCCAGAGCTGGTGGCTTATAGCCGCCACAGCGAGAAATCTTCGAGGGATGTGAATAAGGATAAGAGGCTGTTGATGGAGACAGCGAAGAGACTGTTGTTTGAGATACCGGATAAGTATCAGAAGGAGAATGAGTATTATCTGTTGTTGTCTGAGCTCAGACGTTGTAGGGATAGGCTCAAGTCGTTTAAAGGCTACACTCCAGCATCTGAAGCGGAGCTTGCATTGCCAATGTATCTGGCGGCTGTGAAGCTTGAGGAGGATGTCCCTCAAGCGGAAGAAAGGCTCCTCAAAGCCATAGAAAGGCTTAAAGATTCCTCGAAACTTAAAAAGCTTTGTCAGGAGTATTTAGCAAAATTAAATCCCGCTGGTTAGCGGGATTTATTTTTTTTAGGAGAGGCCTAAGAGAGGTTTGAGGTCGTCTTCTTTGTAGAGGATCCAGGCCGTAGTGGCAAGGAAGGCAAGGAAGAGGAAGATCAGACACATCTGAGCTCGCTTGGGCCCTGCCTTAAGAACAGGAACCGTAGCAGACTGAAGAGTCGTAAAGGCAGGAGTCTCTTCCTGAACCTTTGCCTCTGCTGCCAACAGCTGAGCTGCTACCTGAGTATAAGCATTATACTGCAACTGCATGTCATTCTCCAACTCTGTCTGACGCTGACGAACAGTCTCCAATATCACATCCTGATTAGCATCAGAAAACTCAGCATACTTCTGACGGGCCTTCTCATAGCGAGCCTTAGTCTCAGAGGCTATCTTACGATTATACTCTAAGTCAACACGTGCCTTACTCGTACGATAGTCAGTAATAAACTTCTGCAACCTTGTCTTAACAGTATCCGCCATCTTTGCGGCAATAACTGCATCCTGGTCAGTGACATTGATGGTAATCACCATCGTCTTCTTATCAACATCACACACGATATTCTTATCTATCGCCTTGACAATATTTGCCTGCTTCTTGGTCAGACGGAAAGGATCGACCTTCTCTACCTTCTCATCTTCATCAGAACCAAAAAGACTGAAGAATCCCTTCATGGCACTACTCCACCAAGGCACCTTCTGCTCCTTACTCAGATAATCGTAATAACTCAACGTACGATCCTTCTCGCCTGCCTCCTTATCGCCCTCGATAGTTACAGGAACAGTAAACAGCGAGGTCTTGAAGTCGACAGAGTTCATCAGGTCGGGATACAACGTAGGAAACAAGGCCTCAGTTCCGGCACCACCTGATCCCAGGTTAACACCAAAGCTGCTGGCCAAGGCGGCCAGACCACTGCCACTGGTCTTGTTACCACCCATCTCAGGACTAAGCTTTACAGTACAACTGTAGTAGTTGGGCTGGGCCAAAGCATATATCGCAGCCAAGACAAATGCTACAGGAAGAACCTTTACATAAAGCATCTTGTGCTTCAGAAGATCCTTGAATATCTTACCAAAGTCGATAGAGCTCTCTTCTTCCATATTTTCAATATATTTCGTCTCCTCATTCATAGGCGCTTAATATATTTTTTATTTTATATTTTTTATTTTTTATTTCAGCAAGTTACCTATCGTGGCGGCCATGGTAGCAAGGGATGCCATCGAAGTACCGATGCTTACCCACTGCATCACGTTAGACATATCGCGCTTACCCTTCTTGGGAACGATAATCTCACAACCGGGCTCTACCTTACCCTTGTCAACACGGGTAGCAGTACCGTTCTGATATACGATATACGACTTAGACTTCTTTGAACGGTCAGCAAAACCACCGGCCTGATTGATATAATACTTCCAAGACTTGCCTGGAACATATGCCACGGTATTGGGCAGCAACACATTACCAGAAATCTTTACAGTACCATTATACTCAGGAACAATCAGACGGTCACCATCACGTACCTGAACATCATAGTCACTGCCTGGATTGGCAAGGGCCTTCTCAAGGTCGATACCTACGGTATATACGTCTGATGTCTTCATCTGATCAAGATCCAGAGAGTCCTTATCTGAAGCATTCTGCTTGGCCAACTCTATGGCTGCCGCCAGACGGGTCTTCTCATCATCGGTCATGGTACGCTCCAGACGGGCTCCACGGACATAGGCCTCATTGGTAAGACCACCAGCAGCCTTGACAACATCACTCAGACGCTGATTCTTCAGAGAGAGGGCATATTCGCCTGCAAACTCTACCTCACCCTCAACACGAACCATACGAGGTTCCATATAACCAGGACTGCGACGTACGGCAACTACATCGTAAGGCTCCAAGACAAAACCCTTATCACCATCAACAACAAAACCGTCCTTCAATGCGAAAGTATAGGTCTTGGAGATCTCCTGACCGGCCTGAAGTGACTTCGGGTCACGAATACGACGGGATACATCAACACGTACCGTACTTGCTGCATCGGTAAGGCCACCAGCACGAAGAACAAGATCTTCTATCGTCTCCTTCTCGGCATACTGGAAAGTTCCTGGAGAGAGAACCTCACCGGTGATAGTCACAATGCGCTCAGAAACGCGCTCCTGCTGGGTCGGAACAAAAAGCACATCCTCGTTCCTTAATGCGATATCTGCCACACTGCCGGACATGATTCCTGAGATATCTACAGGCATAGCCTCCAAAGTGCGGTCTTCCTTCATGCGATACATCACACCACGGGCAGTGAAGGCATCCTCAGTAAGGCCTCCAGCAGCCTCTATAAGTGAACGGACAGTGGCAATCTGCTTGCCTAACTCAAACTGACCCGGGCGGAACACGGCTCCCTTGACCTCAACCATATTCTCATAACGGTTGATCATGCCATCAACAGTAACCATATCACCATCAGCAAGCTTGAAGCTGTTCATGTCGAACTCCTCAACAGTATGTACAGAGAAGCGCTCCCCACTCTTACGGACCAGTCTCACTGCCTTTTTGTAAGCATCACCAGTGAATCCACCGGCATCCTTAATCAGCTGAGACACAGACTCATTAGGACGCATCTCATAGAACATCGGGCGCTTAACGTTACCCTGAACACCTACGAGACAATCATAAGGACCAACAACGATAACATCATTCTCACGCAAACGGATATTGCCTGCCAAACGACCATTGAGGATGTATTCATATACATCGACAACAGTAACAAGTTTACCGCCACGATATACCTTAATATTACGCAGGGTACCAAGGTCGTTGATACCACCAGCCATGTAAAGAGCATGGAACACAGTGGCGAAGGCACTCAAGGTATATGTACCAGGAGCCTTGACCTCACCCATCACATTGATCATCATAGAACGGGTCTGACCTACAGAAATCTTCAAGGTGCTGCTGGCATATCTGCTGCCAAGGGTGCTGCGGATCCTAGACTGAGCACCAGCAACAGTAAGACCTGCCACCTGAATAGGACCATAGCCGGGAACAGTGATGGCTCCATCGGGAGAGACAGTAAGGGTCTCTGACTTCTGAGAGGCACCATAAATATCAACAATCACCTCATCACCAGGACCAAGAACATAGTTCTGGGGAGTGGCAATGTTCATATTGGGCTCGAAAGTCAAAAGCTTATTATTGAAAATATCACGACCAAAGACCTTGAGATTAGCCTCACCAACCTCGCCATCAACATGCTGATTGATATTCTGCTGAATTTCAGCATACTGGATATCTGCCTCTTCCTGAAGTTGAGCCTGGGAAGTGCCTTCCTTGCCTACAACCACCTCCTGAGCTTTCTTACCAGTGCCATTGCTACGCATACGACTATCGGCCGCTGAGACTGCTGCATCGGCTGCACCTGAAGCACCTCTGGACTTCAGTTGCTTGTCATACTGCTGACGGATTCTGCGGATCTGTTCAATCTTTACGCCTTTCTGCATCAGTTTGGTAACGATCTGAGACTGGCTTGTACCGGCCTTTACTTCTTGCTGGATAAACTGCATCACCTGAGAGTCGCTCATGCCCTGAGCAAAGGCTATTGTGCAGCTTAGAAGCCACATCATCAAAAGTGTAAGTTTTCTCATATTATCTAATAAACGTTTATTTTGGCTGCAAAATTACAACATTTTTTCCTAACAACAAAATTATTTTTTATTTTATAGTTACTCTGCTATGAAAGAATCCCCCGCCTCGCGGCGGGGGATTACAAAGAAAAGGAGATTTTGTCTGTAAAAAAGGAATCCCCCGCCGGACCGGCGGGGGATTATCATAGTCGGGGTAACTATTTAAAAATCTCGTTTTAGAAGAAGAGATAACGGTTATCAACAACGTTAGCCTTCTGGTAGAGCTCAGACATGAAGCGTGATGCTGCCTGCATTGCCTGCTGAGAGAGCATCATCTCCTGTGCTTTTGCATCATACTTCGCACCCTCACGGACAGCCTTACGAACAACCTGGAAGACATAAGCACCGCCATTACCCTTAACAGGAGCCTTAGACATCTGGCCCTGGGCTGTTACTGCTACAGCACCACTCAGAGCTGGCTCTGAAGAACCTGTTGCCTGTACGAATACAGGAGCAGAGAAGGTAATCTGGTTTACTGAGTCAACCTTTGCACCAGCCTTCTGAGCGTCAGCAATAGTCTTAACAGCAGCAAGCTTACCCTTCAGGATCTCGAACTTCTTGTCGCGAAGCACCTCCTGCTTAAGCATCTCCTTAACACCATCGAGGTCACGATAGCCTACAGGATGAATCTTTGTCAGGGCTACAACAAGCAGGTTGTCATTGTTACCACACTCATAAAGAGGAGATACCTCACCCTCCTTGGCATCGAAGATCCACTTCATTGCCTCACGGGTAGAACGGAGACCTGCTACATTGTGCTCATTGTTGAACATATCCTTACGCTCCTGAACCTGGAAACCGAACTTAGCGGCATTCTTCTCGAGGTCAGCGATAGTCTTGTTCTCAGATACATACTGGCTGAACTTATTATATGCGTCAGAATAAGTCTGCTTAGAGAAATCGATGGTGTGCTTAACAACGGCTACATCATACTTGTCGACCATTGCCTTGCGGGCTGTTACCTGAAGGATGATGCTACCTGCAGAGAACTCAAGGAGTTTAACATCATTGACTGCAAGAGTCTGGATGCTGTTAAGATAGTTCTTGCTGTCCTCATCCATGGTGTTAGAGTTCTCGTACATTGCAGAGGTGAGCCACTGCTTTGCACCCTCCTGACCGTACTTCTTGGCTGTTGCCTCGAAGTCAGCACCTGCCTTAAGAGCTACAAGGATACTGTCAGCAGTCTTCTTTGCTGCCTCAGGAGTAGCACCTGCCACCTGGATCTGACGATACTCGATAGAGTCAGGAGCCTGAGTCTTGGCAAGGAGCTTAACAACATTGAGAGTGTTGTCAGACTTTGTCTCGAAAGGCTTTGTGGTCTGACCAACGCTCATTGAGTCGAGCTTTGCTGCAATATCAGAAGGATAAGCACGCTTGGTAGCTGCGATGCCAGTATAAGCGAACTGGCTCTGGGCCTTACGTACTACCTCTGCTGCACTGGCACCACTCTCGAGCTTTGCACAAGCATCGTTCATGGTCTTCATCAGTTCTGCACGGTCAGCTGCTGAAGCAACAACCTGGAAACCAACATACTTGATGTCACGGCTCTCGATGGTCTGCTTGAACTGCTCCTTCTGCTCCTCGAACTTTGCCTTCAGGTCAGCATCTGATACCTGTACATCGTTATCATTGATGCTGCTGTAAGGAATACTTGCGAGAAGGATATCACTCTCCTTGTTCTGACCCTCGAAAGACATCTTTGCAGATACAGGGTTAGAGAGAAGGCTACCTGCGATCAGGCTCTGGTACTTCTGAGCGAGAGTCTGAGTGCGAAGCTGCTTCTCGATAAACTGCCAGTACTTGTAGATACGCTCATAAGACTCAGCGAGCTGAGGGTTAGAAGCGTTCTTCTTATAGTCAGCCAGGAACTTAGTGAGCTGAGTAGCATCAAAACGACCTGTCTGCTGGTTTACGAAAGGACTCTGCAACAACATGGGGTTGGTACCCTCCTTCATGATGTTCTGCATCTCCTCGTCGGTAACGGTAAGACCTACCTTACCTGCCTCATTGGCGATAATCTGCTGAGAGATGTACTGGTTCCATACCTGATCCTTGATCTGGTTGAGCTCCTCCTCAGAGAAGTTGTCACGACCCTGAGTCATCTTCATCACCTCCTGATACTCGTCAACGAGTGCCTGGAATTCCTGTACGTTTACTTTGTTTCCTAACACTTCGCCAATCTGCTGACGCTGCTGGTTCTTTGTTGCCTCGCAACTGCGAACTGCCTCTTCAGCAATAAAGGCGAAAAGACCGAGACCGATGATAATAACAAGGATCACGCCTCTTTTTCTGATTTTTCCTAATGCTGCCATTGTAAAATTTATTTTTTTATTTTTTATTTTTTATTTTTTATTTCGCAAAAATCGCGTGCAAAATTACTAAAAAGGTTT
>Ga0310691_10002667_pt1 | contig 22944 bp, 22 predicted proteins | sample 176DNAGHGlowgp2_FD_203887 | JGI IMG/M metagenome (GOLD analysis project Ga0310691, IMG submission 203887) | Sheep rumen microbial communities from Palmerston North, Manawatu-Wanganui, New Zealand - 1766 DNA GHGlow gp2 (v2) (version 2) | ecosystem: Host-associated > Mammals > Digestive system >...
ATCCGGCTTCGACTGCCGCATGATAACCACCGGCGACGAGGTCATGAGAGAGAATATCATCAACTGCTACACCCCTATACGCTGGGACCTCACCCTCAAAAAGCTCGAGGAAATGGGCGTTACCGAGTTCTTCGACGTAAGTGCGAACGGCGCTGTCAAGAAGTTCTCGCGCGTAAACAGGAGAAAATGCAAAATTTATACCCTTGATGAGGTGTGAATTTTTCATATATGCAATAATTCTTCATTGTTCCCCGGGCAGTGCCGCCGCAAGACTGCGCTGCCCCATATACCTAAGTTTACTATAATTTTTCAGGAGGATACAAAAATGAGAGAGCTTACAGATCAGATCAGACAGGAGATCAAGGACATGATCTTCGATTACTACGCTGAGGAATGTGAAGTCGACAGAGACGAGATCACTATGGACACTAATCCGCAGGAAGACCTCGGCAGCGATTCACTCATGTTCGTTGAGCTTATCGAGATGACCGCTGACAAGTATGACCTCGATATCAAGCTCCAGAGCATCGGCAAGTATATGCTCAAGTCGCCTATGGACACAATGAGCAATGTTGTTGATATGTTCTGCAAGATCTATCAGTACGGAAACGATATCGTCAATCAGTAAGGTGAATTTTAATGAGGTCGAATTTATCAGAGCTTCGTGCCGAGGATAATATCGCCGTTCTTACTATTGACAACGGTCCGAAAAATCTGCTCACTGAGCCGGAATTCATAGACCGAAAGGAGCTCCTCGGCTGGCTGGACGAAAATCCGCAGGTAGGGGCTCTTGTTATTGTAGGAAAGGGCAGACATTTCTCCCACGGTGCAGACGTTTCACTGTTCGGCAGCGAGGGCACTGATGTGCTCTCCGGAAAGCTCCGCGCTGCAAGGGAGCTTCTCCGTACCATTGAGAGCCTGCCGATAATAACCGCTGCTGCAATAAACGGCGGCTGCTTCGGCGGAGGGCTTGAAATAGCCCTGAGCTGTCAGTTCAGAGTGGCTTCGCCCTCGGCATTCCTCGGGCTTCCCGAGATAATGCACGGCGTTGTTCCCGGAATGGGCGGCATGGAGAGACTTTACCGTCTCCTCGGCAGGGAAAAGGCTTTGCAGATGATACTCGCAGGCGAGATGATCCCCGCTAAGGACGCGCTCGATATCGGTCTTGTCACAAGGCTCAGTCAGGAGAAGAACTCCCTCGATGAGACTGTCGCCTTCGTGAAGGAACTCCTCAGCGGAAAGTCCCTCGCACAGATACACGCCATTATCGAGACCTTCAACAATGCTGACAAGGGTCTGACTGATCCCTCGGACGGACAGTTCGAGAGAGCGCTGGAGGCGAGGGGAAAATGAGACACAGCACCTACTCTCTGACGGTGCGCGGCTATGAGCTCGACTCATTCGGCCATGTCAACAACTCGGTTTATCTGCAATACGCCGAGACTGCCCTCTGGAATTTCTTCAAGGTCAACGGTCTGCTCGATATCATAGTGGACGAGGGACTATTCCCGGTTGTCCTCGAGAGCAGCCAGCGCTATATCCACGAACTGAAGCTCCTCGACGACGTCCGCATAGACACCGAGATGAGCTGTACCGGAGGCATAGTCAGCTACAAGCATAACATCATAAACAAGAACACAGGTCTCGTTGCCTGCCGTGTTTCGGGAAAGCTCGCATACGTCAACAAGGAGAGAATGATCTGCGATATCCCGGAGGCGGTAAGGGAATGTCTGGAGAAGATGGAAAATGAAGATCAATAAAAAGGAATTTGTGACAGAGGCTTCGGAAGTTATTGCGCTTTCGGAGCTTTGTGAGAATATCGGAGCCCTCGGTCAGCCGTGTCTGCTGATGATACGTCCGGCTGAGGTCATGTCGCTGGACGCGGAGTTTCCGGACGATACGCCGTTCATAACAGCGATAGTCCTGAAAACGGACGAGGGCTTTTCCGAAGATATGTACAAGCACTTCGACCTCGTTGTCAATGAGGAGGAGGCCGACGAGTACGCGGATAAGCTCTTCAAGGACAAGTCCCGGAAGCAGATAGAGGAGATCAACCGCTGCTTCATAACGGCAAGAAAGGGCTCTCAGGAGGATATCCTCGAATGCGAGTCCAGAGCCTTCTACAGGCTCATGGCTGATAAGAACGGAGGCGGCAGCAATGAGTGATACCATGCTTCTTACCGAGGAAAACGGCATTCTCCGTCTTACTATGAATGCCCCCTCGAACAACCTCATGACCGCCGATTTCTTCCGCGATTACGAAGCCGTTATGGCTGAGGTCGAGGAGCGTGCAAAGTCCGGAAATATCAAGGGCTTTATCATCTGCGGCGGCGGACGCCATTTCAGCACTGGCGCTGATGTTGAAGCTCTCGCGGACCGTTCTGCGGACGAAAACTGTGACGGAACAGGCGAGCTTCCGGCAGGTCACATTAAGCAGAAGCACTTCTTCACGTTCCTCCGCGGACTGAATTTCCCGGTAGTCAGCGTAGTTACGGGCTTCTGTATCGGTTCCGGCAGCGAGATAGCGGTCAACAGCCACTACAGGATAATCGAAAAGAACGCCCGCGTGGGTCAGCCAGAGTCCACATTCGGCATACTCCCCGCACTCGGCGGTGTCGCAAGAACTATCGACATCTGCGGTATGCAGAACGCCTACGAGCTGGTGATGTCCGGCGAGCTGATACCTGCCGAGAGAGCGTATGAGATAGGCTGGGCGGATATTTTTGCCGAAAAGAAGCAGGGGATACCTGCTGCCGAAAGGCTCATCGGCTACATCGCCGAAAGAGGAGATTTTGTCCCGGAAAAGGCAAAGGCGATAATGCGCGAATACAAGGAGACTGAGCTATGAAAATAGGAATAGTCGGCTATGGAAAAATGGGCAGGGACATTTTCTCCCTGTTTTTCGATAAGATCAACGGTGCGGAGTTCGTGGTGCTCGATACCTTCGGCGCTGAGGAAAACACTGCCGCACTGATAAAGGCCCTCGATAAGCAGCTCAGGAGGAAAAAGCTCACCGAGGAGCAGTATGAGGCTAAAAAGAACGCCTTCCTGTTCACCGACAGGGCTGAGGATATGGCTGGCTGCGACGTCGTTATCGAGGCTGTTTTCGAGAACATCGGCGTTAAAAAGGAGCTTTTCGGAAAGCTTTCCGGCATCGTCGGAAAGGACTGCCTGCTCCTCACGAACACCTCGTCCCTCGATATCGCGGAGGTTTTCGCTGATATCCCCGGCAGGGAACGCTGCTTCGGTATGCACTTCTTCTACCCCGTAAAGCTCACCGGCTTCGTTGAGCTGAACGTCCTCCCCGAAAATACCCGTGAGAACATTGACAGGGCGGCTGAAATGGTGGAGCAGACCGGCAAGAAGCCCATAGTTTTCGCCGGAGAGTACCACATCTACCTCAATCAGATACTCTCCTGCATGGTCGCTCACGCTATCTACCTCCACGACAGCAAGGGCATATCCGTAAGGGAGACAAGGCGCGGTATATCGGGACTTTACGCCGTTGCGGACGCCTTTGAGATACTCGACAGCATCGGTCTCGGACTTATGGCGGGAAAGCCGGACGGCTTCCGCATCGAAAGGAACAAGAGCCTACTCGGCTATAGCTGCGGACGCATGAGCGAATGGCTGGAGCAGGGCTGTCCGAAGGAGCCGCTGAGCTTCCTCGATTTCATCAGCGAGAGAGAGAACGAGACCGGCAATGATACGAGCGGACTTGACCTCAGCATGGCTTCACTGATACTCTGCGAGCTTGTGAATGCCCTCGAGGACAACAAGGACTGCGATACGGCACTGTTCATCGAGGCTGTTCAGGATACGCTCGGACTTGCCGAAACACCGGCTCATTACTATAAAAAGTACGGTCCGGAGGCTATCTTCGCCGAGCTCGAAAGGCTCAGCGCTGTTACCGGATTCGGCTCATACACCCACGCGGACAAGACCGTCTGGGACAAATACTTAAAGTAGTTTTTAGTTAAAGAAAAGGAAAGTGAATATGAAAAAGATTGTTGTTACAGGATTAGGCGCTGTTACCGCTATCGGAAATAACGTGAACGATTACTGGGAGGGTCTCCTCGCAGGAAAGTGCGGTATGCGTACATTCGACCGTATCCCGACTGAGGGTCACGATACTACCGTTGCGGCTCAGGTCGATGATTCATTCGAGGCTGAGGCTTCAAAATACTGGAAAAAGCGTCAGCTCAACGCCACTACCACCACCACGAGAATGGGACTTGCCTCCGCAGGCGAGGCTGTTGCAGATGCAGGTCTCGACGAGGGCGAATTCGACCGCAGCAGAGTCGGCGTCATCTACGGCGTTATCGACAACTCCTACGAGGACTATGAGCTCGACAAGCCCCTCAACATCACGCTGAAAAAGATGCCGAATGAGCTTCCGGCTCTCGTTTCTATCAGGTATGGCTTCGGCGGTCCCGCTTTCAACCTCAGTACCGCCTGTGCTTCATCGGCTTACGCCCTCGCTATCGGCAAGCAGTTCATCGAGAACGGCACCTGCGATATGGTAGTATGCGGCGGTATCTCCAATACAGTAACTCACCTCGTTATCAGCGGCTTCAACCAGCTCCTTGCCATGTCGGTAAACCCTGACCCTGCAACGGCTGCGCGTCCCTTCACCAAGAACCGTGACGGCTTCATCATGGGCGAGGGCGGCGGTACCGTGATTATTGAGTCCGAGGAGTCCGCAAAGGCAAGAGGCGCTAAGATATACTGTGAGCTTGCCGGTGCTGCAATGTGCAGCGAGGCGTTCAACCTCACTGCTCCCAAGACTGACGGAACAGGTATGTCCATATCCATGAGAATGGCTCTGGAGAACGCTTCTATGTCACCTGAAGAGATCGACTACATCAACGCTCACGGCACTTCGACAGGTCTCAACGACCTCTACGAGACTATGGCTATCAAGGACGTTTTCGGTGAGAGAGCCTACGATATACCGGTATCCTCCGTCAAGGCTTCTATCGGTCATACTCTTGCTGCCGGCGGTGCGCTGGAGGCTATCGCCTGCGTAAAGGCTATCAATACCGGTATAGTTCCTCCCACGATACACTATGACGAGCCCGACCCGGAACTCGACCTCAACTACGTTCCCAACAAGCCGCAGGAGCATACCGTGAACGCTGCTATCTCCAATTCCTTCGGCTTCGGCGGTCACAACGCAACGCTGGTATTCAGAAAGTACGAATAATTACATGGGGCGATGTGGGCATCGCCCCCTACAGATACATTGAAAGGATAAAGAAAATGCCGATCGCACAGATGAAGACAAATTATAAGTTTGCTGCTCCCGAGCTCCGCACAGCATTCCTTGACGATGCCGTAAACGAGCTTGCGGATATCCTCAGAAAGCCCCTCCCGGCTATAATGGTCATGCTCGATGAGAGCCCGATGTATATGAACAAGTCAGAGGACACCGTATTCTTCGCGGAGTTCAGGTACATTCTCCCGGCTGAATACGCCGACAGCAAGGCGGAATTCCTCAAGGAGCTCGCCGACCGTATGCTGGCACTCATACAGAAGCACACCCACGTTGACCCCTACCGCATTTATATGCAGTTCACCGAAATGACACGCGAGGGCGCGTGGAAATACACCCCCTAACAGGAATTGAGAATGAAGAATTGAGAATTATCGATCAGCTTTCATCTCTTAATCATATTGAATATACTTTTGGGGTATGAAACTTTTTCAAAGAGAGGAATTAATAATATGAAATGGGCAATAAGAGACCTGCTTAACCCCGTAGTTACACGTTCGATGCTCTACGGCAGCGACCCCTTCGACATTGAGTCCATACTCAAAAAAGTGGACGCTATCAAGGCTATGAGCGGCAAGAAGATACAGGAGGTATGGCTCGGCGAGTGGAATGAGAAGATCCAGCGCTATACCGAGCTCCGCGACAAGGCTGAGGCTGCCGGAAACAAGATCTCCGCAAGAGAATACGCAAAAATGGTGACCGAGTGTCACTATGCCTGCTTTATGATAAACATTGAGGACGTCGAGAACAAGAGAGCTATCTACTCCGGTCTCGAGGAGAGCTACCGTCACTACATAAAGCTCTGCAAGAACAAGGTCGAGTACGCTGAGATAGACACCAAATTCGGCAAGATACCGGCTTATATCCACTACCCGGATTCCGGCAGAAAGACCGGCTATCCCACTGTTATCACATATTCCGGCATCGGAAGCTGCAAGGAGGAGCTCGAAATGCTTGCGGCTCCCCTCAACGAGCGCGGCATTGCCGTTATAACTCCCGATATGCCCGGCGCAGGCGCTTCCATTATCCACAACAACATCAAGTGCGGCGGCAAGCAGATGGAGGCTGCATTTGACGGCATATACAAGTTCGTAAAGGCTCATAAGAAGCTCGACGAGAAGAACATGGCTAACTTCGGTCTCTGCATGGGCGGCGGCTACGCATTCCGCGCTACCGTCAAGAACCCGAAGGTCAAGGCTTGCGTAAGCCTTTTCCCGCTGCTCATGAACTTCGCCGACCAGGGCTCTATCCCGGTGTGGATGAAGCGCGGCAAGTGGAGCAGCTACCAGTACTGCGAGGACTACCTCGAGAGTATGCGCGTTCTTGAGGAGGGCACCCACAAGGCGGACTTCCTCATGGTCTACAGCAGCGACGACAACTGGATGACTCCCGAGGCTTCCCAGAAGCTCCTCGACAAGGCTCAGGGCTACAAGGAGTGCATTCACATCGAGGACAAGCCTGCCTACGTTTCGGAGGAGACTATCATGCACGCAATGCCGGTCGGTGAGCAGTACCACTGGGTAAAGCACATCGCCGCTGATTTCCTTGCAGAAAGACTTATTGGGGGTAAGAAGTAATGTCCGCGAATTTTTTTGATTACTACGCAAAGTACGCTCAGGAAACTCCCGACAAGGTGCTCCTGAGAATAGACGAGAATGAGCTCACATACAGCGATTTCATGAAGAAGACCGCAGTTCTCGCCTCCGGCATGAAGAAGCTCGGCATCGGTGAGGACGACAAGGTCGGCATCTGTATGCCCAACAGCATCGAGTGGTACATCGTTTTCTGGTCGGCAGTAAGAATTGGCGCTCAGCCTGTTCCGATGGACCCGCAGAGCGGTTCGCTCGAGCTCTCACGCCTTATCCCGGCGACTACCTCGAAGGTAATGTTCATCTCCGAGAAGTACCGCACAAACAACATCATCAAGGCTGTAAGCGACCTCGTTCCCTCGAAGATACAGCTCGCAAAGGTAGTATGCTTTGCACCCGAGGAGGCTGTTCCGGCTGACGCTGCATACATTTCCGCTGACAAGTTCATCGCTGAATACTGCGGAACAGACTGCGATATCTACCAGCCCGACTACCTCCACACTATCTCCCTCGCCTGCACATCAGGCAGCACCGGCACTCCCAAGATACTGTCAGTTCCGTCCGGCGGCTTCCTCTCAACTCAGGAGGAAATGGGAACATACCTCGATTTCACAGCGGACGACGTTATGATGCTCGGCATGACCCTCTATCATCAGGGCGGCTTCGGCATGGGACTCCAGATGGCTCTCAAGGGCGGTACTGTTATGTACCAGCCGCAGTTCAATCCGATAGACTTCCTTGAAACTGTTCAGAAGTACAGGATAAACATTATCCAGCTCACCTCAACTCTTGCAAAGGTCCTGCTCTCAACTCCCGACTTTGACAAGTACGACCTTTCAAGCGTCCGCATCTGCTACTTCGCAGGAGAGGTGCTCCCCAAGGAGATAGCGGACATCTTCGTTGAAAAGCTCGGTATCCGCGTTATCAACGTCATCGGCTCCTCCGAGACCTGCACTATGGTCGTTTGGGACTCCGCAAGAGATGCCGGCACTGACCCCAGCGACTTCCGCAAGCTCAGCTTCACAGACGTCCGTGTTATCGACGAAAAGCACAATGACGTTCCCGAGGGCGAGACCGGTGAGCTCTGCGTCTATACTGACGGCGTTATCCTCAACTATTTCGGCAACCCTGAGCTCTCCGCAGAGAAGATACTCACCGACGATCAGGGACGCCGTTGGTTCTGCACAGGCGACCTCGTGAACAAGCTTCCCGGCGGTATCGTAAGATTTGCCGGACGCAGCAAGCGTATCATCAAGCGCGGCGGAAACCTCGTTCACGCCGAGGAGGTAGAAGCCTGCCTGCTCACTCACCCGAAGATAGCTGCCGCAGCCGTTACCGACGAGCCGCACCCTGTTATCGGTCAGCAGATAGTTGCCTATATTCAGCCAAAGGGCGACGAAAAGGTGACTCGCGGCGAGCTCGCGAAGTATTTCGACGGCAAGCTCTCAGCCTACACGGTGCCCGACAAGGTCATGCTCGTGGAGGAGATACCCAAGGACATCGGCAAGATACAGTTCAAATACCTCAGAAAAAAGGAGTATAAATAATGAATAACCTCAATTTTGATGAATTCGTTCAGACTATCGCGGACTACACAGGAGTTGACGCTTCCGAGATAAACCGCGATACCGACGTTTACGATGACCTCTACCTCGATTCCCTCGGACTTTTCGGTCTCGGCTCTCAGATAACCGAGAACTACAAGCTCAATATCCCGCTCTCACTTGTCGCTTCTATCAGCAAGGTAGGCGAGATATTCGACCTCCTCAACGAAAAGGGAACTCCCGTAGAGGAATAATATGGTACTGTTTTTTCTCCCTCATGCAGGCGGTTCCGCAAAGAGCTACAGCTCGTTCAAGCGCTTTCTCCCGAAGGAGCTGAACGTTGTCCCGATGGAGCTTTCCGGACGCTTCACGCGTTCCGGTGAGCCTCTGCTCGATACCGTTGAGGACTGCGTTTCCGACCTCATCGGAAAGCACCGTTCCATCCTTGAGACTGAGGACTATGCTGTCTTCGGACACAGTATGGGCACGGTCCTCGCGTGTGAGCTTGTCCGTCAGGCTAAGGCGGAGGGACTGAAAATGCCGGTACACGTTTTCTTCTCCGGCAAGAACCCTCCCGATGAGGGCGTTCACTGCTTCGAGAATGTGGAGAACGCCTCCGATGATGAAATAGTCGCTTTCTTCAGCAAAAACTCCCTGTCCTCGAACGCTCCTGTTCCGGACGAGGAGCTTATGCGGACGCTCAACCGCATACTCTGCACTGATGTGCGTATGGCTGAACGCTGCAGCGTCTCACCGGAGCAGGTCGGACTTTCCTGCGGTATCACGGTGCTGTACGGCACTGAGGATATGCTCATGCAGGACGTTGATATGCGGAGCTGGCAGAGGTTCACGGCAGGGGAATGCAGAGTGTATCCGTTCTCGGGCGGACATTTCTACTACGCCCAGCACAAGGAAGAGGTCTGCCGCATCATTGCGGAAAGGCTCGGGATATAAAAGTTCACATTACGAAAAATGCTCATACAAGAACTGTATGAGCATTATTTTTGCGTCTGTATTACGCTCTGCGTCGGCAGAGCTTTTTTATGGTTGCGGAGAATTCCTTGCTGTAGAAGCTTATGACTGCGATTATCATGAAGGTCAGCCACAGTCCGTACAGTGCCGGCTTCGTGATGATGACCCAGCACATGATGAGGAGAAGTCCGGTATTAGCAAGCGACTTCACGGCATTGAACCTGAACGGAACATAGTACCTTGCGTCGATTATTCTTGCCCAGAAGCAGAGGTAATAGCTGAGGAAGGTCGCAATAGCGGCGCCGTGTATTCCCCATTCGGGTATGAGGAAGAAGTTGAGGACGAGGTTCGCCATGCTTGCGGCAAAGCTTGTCCAGAAGGAGTTTTTCGTGTGCTTTGTAGCTGTGTATATACTGCTCAGGAATTGGTCGAGGCACATGAAAAGCACTGCAACAACGAGCACAGGAGTGTACTTGTAGACCTGACCGTATTCACCGAAGCGGGCAGTGCTGACGAATATCGGGGTGACTATCTGGACGCCTGCAATTAGAAATGCCGAGAATATGAACAGGACCGCTTCGTAAGCGCCGTAGACCTTCTCATAGAACCGGCTTCGGTCCTCGGATTCGTTCTCCATGATAGCGGACATATTCCACGCCTGGAAGAATATCGTCGAGACCATTGATATGAGGTTCGGGACCTTTGTTGCAAGTCCGTAGATACCGGCAGCGCTCTCACCGAGCTCGACCTTGCTGCTGTGCATATAGCGTATGAACAGTCTGTCCGAGAAGCCCGTGATGACCCACATCACGACCGTTGGTATCAGCGGTACCGCAAATCTCATCATGCTCGTTGCAAGACGCTTGTTATAGCATTCAAGGCTGAGATAGCGGTGAAGTCCCGCAATGATGAACAGGAAAACTGCCGAGCAGAAGTCCGAGAGTATTACCGAGAGCATGAAGCCCTTTACGCCCCAGTGGAAGTTCGAGATGAAAAGTATGCTGAATATCAGCAGGGTTATCGTGGCGAGAATGCCGTCGAGGGAATAGAGCTTGACCATTCCCCTTGCACGGACAAACTGCGAGCACAGCGCCCTGAACGCCGAGGTGCAGACGTAAACCAGCAGGAGTATCGTATAGCCGTCGATGAAGTCGAGGAACGATATCAGCCGGAATATCGGCGAAAGTATCAGCATGAGGACAAGTCCCATTCCGTTGAGGACGGTCGCCGTGGTAAAGACCTCGGATTTATCGTATTTGTTGTCGAGACCGAAGCGGATAATGGCTTCCGTCATCGAGAAGGTGAATATCGGCAGGAGGAAATTCGCTGTTATCTCAAGGAGCTCCTTTGTGCTGAGGTCGGCAGGGCTGATATTCTTTGTATACAGCCTCGTAAGGAGCATTACGAGTATCTTCGAGCCGAAGCTGCCTATGGCGAAAATTATTGTGTTGAATGCAAGCTTTTTATATTTGTTCATTTGCCCACTCTCCATTGTTCTATATCTGTATCTTACATTATAACATATATTTCCGGAAATAGCAACTATTATTTAGAGCTAAGAGATCAGAAATCAGAGAGCAGCAGGGACGCCTGTAATTTGACGGGCGGACGTGGGCGTCCGCCCATACAAAACGTGGTGTGGAGTTGAAAGGTATGCCTCTGCGTCACAAAGATGTCGTAAAAAAACTTCCGTGAGCGAAAGCAGATTTACGGTTTGAAAAGACGGAACGAGCTTGCGGGTGGCAACGTGGAAAAGGGGCGTATGCCCCCTTGACAAATGCGGAAATGTGTGCTATCATAAGAGTTAGTGAAAACGATGACGAGGAAGGTATCCTGCCGCTTAGCCATTCCAGAGAGCAGCCGTCCGGTGCGAGGCTGCATGGCATGACACGATACAAACCGCCTCCGAGTGCGCCCAATAAGCGACGGTATGCTCCCGTTACAGAGCCAACGAGATACGGTCTTTCCGTATGAAAATAGGGTGGAACCACGGCTATGACCGTCCCTTGTGCATTACCAGCGCAGGGGATTTTTTTGTTCCTGCGTTCAGGAGGTGAAATATTGAGCAATATCGTCTATAACAAGCAGGAGGAGGCTTTCGAGCTTCCCTATAAGCTGTGGGATAAGGAGCAGACCGTCCGCTTCTATGTCGAGGAGGAAGCCGAGATAATGCAGAACCTCTCAGCTATCGCGGCTAAACTCGCAAGGCTCGACTCCAGCCGCAAGCTAATCGCTAAGCTTATCACCGACGAGGGTTTGTACGAGGGCGGCGATGCGGAGTCACTTGCCGATAACCTCTCGCTCGAAAACGTTTACGTCGATATCGACGAGGACGAGATTATCGTCTGTATAGATACCGACAGCTTCGACGGATATATGCCTTCCGCACTCCATATCGAGCTCTATGGCGATGATTTCGAGATCACCGGCGAGGCGTGATGGAACGTCCGGTACGGAAAATGATCCGCCTCGAAAATTACGATTATTCAAGGTGCGGCGCGTATTTTATCACCGTCTGCACCAAGGATAAAATGTGCATTTTCTGGGATAATAACGACAAATACAGACCGTTGACGGCGGATCATGGTGATATCCAGAAAATGCAGAATACCGCGTCAACAATCCCACACGATCACTGCAATACCACCGGTTCCGATTGTGTAGGGGCGCATTCTGTGCGCCCGACCGCAAGACATAAAATCCATTTATCAGAATTCGGCTGGGCTGTAAAGCATTCTTTCAAAACCTTATCGGAATATTATCCAATGATATATTTTGATAAATATGTTATTATGCCTAATCATGTTCATGTAATAATTCGTATTTCAACAGATTACATACCGCATGATAAAGGCGGGCGCACGGAATGCGCCCCTGCAATTTCGCAGGTGATAAAGAATTTTAAAGAAAATGTCACCCGTGAGATCGGTTTTCCGGTATGGCAGAAATCATTTTACGACCGCATAATCCGCAACAAAAACGAATACGCGGCATATTGCGGGTACATCGAACGCAACCCATACGAATGGGAAAGCGATGAATTATTCAGCAAAGAATAAATAATATAAGGAGAGATGATCATGATAAAATTAACACTTCCGGACGGCAGCGTCCGCGAGATCGAGGCTGCACAGTCAGCGGCAGAGATCGTAAAGGGCATCGGTATGGGACTTTACAAGTCCGCCTGTTGTGTAAAGATCAACGGTGAGGTCAAGGACCTCCGCACTGTTATCGACAGCGATTGCCACTTCGAGGTATGTACCTTTGACGTTCTCGACGGCAAGAAGACCTTCTGGCACACTGCCTCCCACATTCTTGCACAGGCAGTAAAGAGGCTCTACCCCTCGGCAAAGCTCGCCATAGGTCCTGCTATCGACACAGGCTTCTACTATGACTTTGACGTTGAGAAGCCTTTCACTCCCGAGGAGCTTGAGGCTATCGAGGCTGAGATGAAGAAGATAGTCAAGGAGGAGCTGGAGCTTGAACAGTTCGAGCTTCCGCCTGCTGAGGCTATTGCTAAATTAAAGGAAATGGACGAGCCCTACAAGGTCGAGCTCTGTGAGGAACACGCTGACAAGGGCGAGCCTATCTCGTTCTACAAGCAGGGCGAATTCACAGATCTCTGTGCGGGTCCCCACCTCATGACTACTGCTCCCGTAAAGGCATTCAAGCTCATGTCATGTACCGGTGCCTACTGGAGAGGCAACGAGAAGAACAAGATGCTCAACAGAGTATACGCAGTCGCTTTCCCCAAGGCTTCGATGCTCGAGGAGCATCTCAAAATGATAGAGGAGGCAAAGCTCCGCGACCACAAGAAGCTCGGCAAGGAGCTCGGACTCTTCATGTTCGACCACACAGCTCCGGGTATGCCCTACTGGCTCCCGAGAGGCTGGAAGCTCTTCAACGCACTTCTCGAATACTGGAGAGGCGTTCATGAGGATCACGACTATACCGAGATCTCGGGACCTGTTCTCTCCAAGAAGGAGCTCTGGGTCACCTCCGGACACTGGGATCACTATCAGGACGGTATGTTCGTTATCCCTGCTGAGGACGACAACGAGGTATACTGTGCAAAGCCGATGAACTGTCCGAATGCTATCAAGGCTTACATGAACAAGCAGCGTTCCTATAAGGAGCTCCCGCTCAAGTTCAATCAGGTAGACGTTATCCACAGAAAGGAGAAGTCCGGCGAGCTCAACGGTCTTTTCCGCGTTCAGCAGTTCAGACAGGACGATGCTCATATCCTCGTAACAGAGGAACAGATAGCCTCCGAGATCAACGATATCATGGATATCGCAACGGAGATCTACAAGACCTTCGGTCTTGAGTACAAGGCTGAGCTCTCGACCCGTCCTGACGACTATATGGGCGATATCAACGTATGGAACAAGGCTGAGGCTGACCTCAAGGCTATCCTCGAGGACAAGTACGGTCCGGACGGCTACGAGCTCAACGAGGGTGACGGTGCATTCTACGGTCCTAAGATCGACCTCAAGATGAAGGACGCTATCGGCCGTGAGTGGCAGATGGGTACTATCCAGCTCGACTTCCAGCTCCCGCTCAACTTCAAGATGAAGTACATCGCCTCCGACGGCTCAGAGAAGCAGCCTGTAATGATACACAGGGCTATATTCGGTTCATTCGAGCGTTTCATCGGTATCATCACCGAGAATTTCGCAGGCGCATTCCCGTTCTGGCTCTCGCCTATGCAGGTAGGCATCGTTCCTATCCGCACCGAGCACAACGACTACGCAAAGAAGGTCGCTGACCTCCTCAAGAAGAACCGCATAAGGGCAGAGGTCGATTACACCGACGACAACATGAAGAACAAGATCAGAAAGTTCAAGGACTTCAAGGATCCGTATGTTGTTATCATCGGCGACAACGAGGCTGCAAACGACCTTGTTTCTATCAATATCCGCGGAAACAAGCAGCTCAAGAACGTTCCGCTTGATAAGTTCATCGATATGTGCCGTACCATGAACGAGGAGCATTCCCTCGAAGTTATCGACACTCTTTGATAAGCAATCAGGGGGCTGCCCGTTGGCAGCCCTTGCTTTATACAGAATTATCATGTACAGGCGGATTTTTTCCGCCTGTAAATAAAAAACAAACGGAGGGATTTTTATGAACGAGCTTTGCATGATAATCAAGGACATGGTAATACCGAACTTTATGAACATAAGGACTTCACTGCGAACTTACGACAGAAATGCTCTTTGCTGCGGAGCTCCCTGCTGGCGATGGGCATATCACGCTATACACTCAGCGGACAAGTGGTTCATAAATCCCTGCGTTTACGATGAACCGCCTTTCCACGAGGAGGGGCTGGACAATCCTGACAAGCCAGCTTCTGTCGTGCTTTCAGATGAGCAGCTTCTTGAATATCTCGACGCTGTTGAGAAGAAAACTCTCGATTATCTCGATACTCTCACGGACGATATGCTCTATGAATGTCCGGAAAACTGTGAGCATACACGCATGGAGCTTGTGCTGAGACAGTTCAGGCATATCTCATTCCATACGGGAATGCTCAACGGTCAGACGGCTCTTGCTACAGGAAAGTTCCCGATGTGGGTATCACAGGCTGATAAATATGTCGATGACGGGATCTTCTTCGGAAGATACCGCAAGGGTCAGGTCAAACAATAATATCCGTAAAAAAGGACACCTTAGGGTGTCCCTTTTTCAGTTATATCCTCCACGGAAATACCGGGCTCAGGTCAGCCTACAAGTCCCGAGCGCTCGATGCCCTCGGTGAAGTGCTTTTGCAGGAAGGTATACATTATCAGCAGCGGTGTAATGGATATAAGGCAGCTCGCCTGCTTCCACACTATCTGCTCGCGGGGATTCATTTTAATGGTGGCATCGCCGAAAAGCCTCAGCGATATCTCACTGTCGAGGTTGTAGAGCATGGTGGATATCGTCCGGGTGTTGTGGAAAAACATCGTGCTGACGTAGTAGTCGTTCCAGTACCACACTATCGAGAAAAGGAAGACCGTGAGGAATGCCGGCAGCGCATTCGGGACCATTACCCGGACGAAGGTCATGAACGGTCCGCAGCCGTCGATGTAGGCAGCGTCCTCGAGCTCGCGTGGGAGTCCGCGGAAGAACTGGCGGAAAATGAGTATCATAAGTCCCGAACGTATGCCGTTCGCGGTCATAGCCGGGAGGTACATCGTCCACATGGTGTCGATGAGGTTTTTGCTGAAAACTCCGCGAATGCCGAAAAATCTGAACTGGAAAAAGAGCGGGAGGGTTATCACCTGAGTGGGGACGAGTATCATGAGTATGACGATGCCGAAAAGCAGCTTCTTTCCGCGGAAGCTGAACCTCGCGAAGCCGTAGCCGGTCAGGGCGCACGATACCACCTGAACGAACGAGCAGCCGACATTGAGTATCAGCGTATTTTTCAGCGTTTCCCAGAAGTCCATAGCCTCAGTAGTCTCCCTGATGATGCTGAGGGTCGGGTGACGCGGCACCCATAGAACGGTAGGGTCGGTCATATCGCCGCTCTCACGGAAGGTGCAGCTTATCATGTACAGCAGGGGATAGAGTATGACGAAGCCGATGCCGAATAGTATGAGGAACCGGAAGAGCTTCCACAGCCGCCTTTTGAGGGCAGTCCGCCGGACATAGCTGCGTTCAGCCCTTGACATCGCAGCCATGCGCTGCTTCTGTATTTCGCGTTTGCTTTCAGCCATGCGGCGTACCTCCTTTCAAAACAGTTGAGAGTTGCTGTAGGGGCGGATATTATCCGCCCGGGAATAACGGGTAGATCAACGGTGATATAGTGTAGGGGCTGCCTTTGGCAGTCCGCATAATAAAACTGCTTTCGGCAGCGGACGCCAGAAGGACGTCCCTACAGCTTAGCTTTCGGATCAAGAATCAAATTCGTAGTAGATGAAGCGGTTGATGATCGCGGCGGCAGCACCTATGGCGATGAGCACAATGCCGAAATACAGCCATGTCATCGCGGAAGACAGTCCGTAGTTCATCTCCTCGGTCTGGAAGAGCATTATCCTCCGCATGACCCTGTTCATGGGGTTCGTGAACGAATCTATGACCGTGAATATCAGGTTTGCGAGTATGAACGGGCTGACGCACGGGAAGGTTATCTTCCAGAAGTATTCCCATGCCGTTGCGCCCTCAATCTGAGCGGCTTCCCTTGCGGATGGCGGTATGTTCTGCAATGCCGCAAGGAACAGGAGTATCTGTATCCCGGAACTCCATACGATGCCGAAAACGTTGTCCGCGACCGTTGTTATGAACGAGGTCATTCTCTCGCTCATACCGTAAAATCCAAGGTCACGCATGAGGTCACCCACGAGGTCAGTCCTGAACATCGTTGAAAACTGTGCCGCGCCGGTATTGCCGGTGGACTTTATGTCGCCGCTGATTATCTCGTAGACCGGTCCTGTCGCGATTATTACCGGGAGGAAGAATACTGCCCTTGCGAGTGATCTCCCGCGGAATTTCTGATTGAGCACGACCGCGATGAACAGGGAGAATATCAGTATCAGCGGAGTTTTCCACAGCGTTTCGATGAGAGTTTCCTCGAGGAGGTCGGTGTACTGAGGGTCCTTGTTAATAGCGTAGCTGTAGTTATCGAGCCCGACCCAGTCCATGTCGATCCTTCCGGGCTTTATCGAGACCTTGCTGAACGAGTAGGCAATGGACTTGCCGAGGGGTATGAGGAAGAAAAGGAGCGTTCCGATGAGCCACAGGCTTATGAAGCAGTAGCCGTACAGCGATTTTCTGCGTTGGTAGGAGAGCCGCGGACGCTTCCTTTGTTTTTCGCCTTTCATCAGAAGACCATACCTCCTTCCTTTGCGACGTTTCCGAGGTCAATGACCTTTCCGTCATAGGTGACGGTCTTTCTGCCGAGGTCAGTCACAACGACAGTTCCGTCCGAATATTCCGTGGTTATGAGCTGACCGTCCTTTTCCGTGCGGTAGCCGGTTATCGTGCAGGCGCTTACCCTGCTGAGCAGCGGACGCAGCATATCGTATTCTGTCGCGAGGGTGTCTATCCAGCCGGCAGCGTTTGCGTAGTAGTATATGTCAAATTCGGTGTCCTTGAGTTCGGGAGCCTCCTCACAGAGCAGGTCGCAGCTTATATCGCTGCCTGTTGCCGCCGCCATGAGCAGGAGCTTTTCCGCATCGGGCGAGGCGTTCACGGGTCTTGTCGAGCACGGGATAAGCCCGTGCATGACTATCTGGAAGAACGGGATATCCTCGTCGAAGATATCGAACCGGCTCGATGAGAGCGGCACATTCCTGATGCGGCTTACATAGGGAAGGGCGTAAGCGTTCGCATTGTCGGCAAGAATGCCGCCCCCGAGCCGTGAACTGATGTCCTCATAGGACGAAACGAGCTTGTTCATCGCGTCATAGCGCGAGATATCCTTCTTTCCGTAGTCCCCGTAGAGGGAGGTAGTGAGGTTCGATATATTCACGCCGTAAAGTCCGGCGCTTTCGTAGCTGGAGGCTGTCTTTCCGAGCACCTTTCCGTAGTACCCCGGCGAGAGCAGGGACATATTCTTCTTCATGCCGTCCGGTATACCGTAGGCACGGTCGTAGCTCACCACGCGGGAGTATGAGCCGGAGATGCGGACAGCGGTGCTTGTAAAGGAGTAGTAGCCGTTTCCGGAGTAGAAATCGCGGTTGTCGGAGACCGGGTAGAGCTCGAAGCCGTTTTCCTCCGTGAACTTTTTCAGTGCCTTGAAGTCCTTTTTGCCTCCGAGAATGCCGGAGGGCTTGGCACCGGTATCGACCTTGTTCCTGATACCGTCATTGGTCCAGTTTGCGTAGGAGATGACCATGTCTGAAACTCCGCGATCGCGCAGCCTTGTGAGGACGTCTACCGCCTCATCGAAGGTAGTGACGGCGGTACGCATATTCACCGGTATGCCGAGTATCGAGTGCTTTTTCATCACGCCGCCGTAGAGACTGACGTAAAGGCTCGAACTGTTTGCCTCCGCCTTTGTGGAAACGCCCTTTTCCTCGGTCAGGTATTGCCTGTAACGCGCCGCGATATCGGTATAGTCGGCGTTTTTCTTTGAGATAGGGTAGTAGAGCAGCTCGATATCGTCCGCATTGATGTCCCCGCGCTCAAAAACGGTGAGCTCCTGATTGCTGCCGGACATATAGTAGGTGTCCGTGCCGCGGACGATGAAATTGAAGCCGCAGAGGTTGTAATTAGTGTTGGACTGCTTCGAGACCTTTGCGGAGAGAAGTGCGTTGGAATCGCCCTTTGCGGCTACAGCAAGCATGGCGTTGTCCTTTTTGACGATGCCGTAGACCGGGAGGTATATCTGCTCACAGACCGCTCCCTTAGTGGTCGGGACCGCCGTAACATCGCCGCCGTATACGCGCTGGAGATAGGACGATGCGCCCATGCTCTTTCCGTTGTTGAAACGGACTAAAGCACCGCTGCCGTCCGGAATGACGAAGTAGCCCTCCTCCTTTGCGGAGGCTGCCCCGAAGCTGCCGAGGACGGATATCTGCGTGGCGATATTAGCCTTGTTGGACTCGGTAACGTCGTCCATTTTCAGATAAGCCCTCATGTGGTCGGCCTCGAGGGTGTACTCAACAGGGTAGCGGAAGCCTGCCCGGGAGTAGTCGTAGACGACCCTGATGCCGTTTTCGATGTCGGTGACGGTCATTTTGCAGTCAGCGGAGTGTCCCGAGCGCAGGAGATTGCTGTTGTTGCGCGTTTCGGGAATGCCGTAGTTGAGGGTGCTCGACGAACGCAGCTCGTCCACGAGGAGGTCGGTCGCGAAGGTGTCCTGAGTTGCGTCAAGCGGCGAGGACCACCATATATAGCCGGTATCCTTGTTCTCGATGCCGAATATCGCAGTTCTGCGGTCGGCTATCATGCGGAAGCTCTCGTTCTCTGCGGCACAGTAAAATGTGCCGTAATAGTGGGAGCTGTCCTCGGAAAGCCACGCGGTCTCGGTGCCGTCGGAGCTTTCGTAGTACCGGAAGCCGTTCTCAGTACGGCTGAATTTATAGGTCGCATCGAGCTTTTTGTTGTCCGCGGTCATGATGTCGAGGTACCTGCCTTCCCCGCGGAGAAAGGCGTTTTTGCTGTCGAGGGTGGAAACGGCTCTGCGGACGGAGATGAGCCTGCCGGTGGTCTTCGAGACCGTTACGAGAAATCTTCCGCCGGTGCTGATATAGCTCTGCTCATCGCCGTTCAGGGCAAGCTTTCTGAAAACTGCGGCAGGTGCCTTGCTGTCCGTGAATACCGCGGCGGCAGTCCCGGCAGAGCGTATGCTCTCCGCCTTTTTTTCGGCAAGCTCAAACTTCCGCTTCTGAGTATCCGTGAGCTCGTCCGGGTCGGAGGGCCTGCCCTCGGGGAAGCCCAGCTCCTTCCAGAGCCTTTCCTCGGCACCCTCCGCTTCGAGGTAGAAGCTTATGCCCTCGGCTTTGCCGGCAAGCGTGTAGTATTTTTCGATGACTTCCGGGTCGATATCAGCCTTTTCCGAAGCCTCCGAACGCTTTTCGCGCTCAGTTTTTTCAGGCTGTTCGGTATCGGAGGATACCGACGTGAAATCGGTCATATTCTCCTCGTCCGCATAGGCAGCACCGCCTGCGGTCAGCATGAGTGCCGAGGCAATGCAGAGAAATGTCCGCTTGATATTGATGTGCATGAGCTTCACCTCCTTTTATAGAGCAGTTTGTTGGGGGGCGGGTGTTCGGTGGACACCTCTGCGAAGCAGAAGTGTTTATGGGACGTCGAGGACGCCGTCCCCTACAGCCTTAGTTCTGAAAGTTAAGTCCTTATCCTGTAGGTTATCTCGGTATAGACCGACGATATGAACACCCATATCTGCTGTATCAGCGAGAGGAAAAGCACCAGCAGGAACAGCATCACGAGCATTGCCGCTATGGTCAGTGCTATCGCAAGGACGGTCTTTCCGGGCGTGTACTGGTGTACCGTTCTCACCGCCGAGAACATGAGTACCACGGACCAGCCCGTTCCTATCAGGCTGACCGCGTCCATGAATACCGCCTCGTCCTGAATGAGTATGTGCGAGAGGACGACGTTGATGTAGAGCTGCACGATGTACGGCACAAGCGCATAGGCACTGTAAATGCAGATATTCCGGGCTGTGCCCTCGCCGTCAAGGAGCGTGCAGACCGCCCAGTTCCCCGTGGTCCAAGCCGCGAATACCACAACGCTCTTTACAAGATAGGGGACGACATTGAAGGTCTTCTCAGGCGGCATTCCGAACTGGAAACCGTAGAGCCTGCTGTGGAATATCTGCCCGAAAAATAGCAGTATCACGATGAGAAAGGCTATTTTCAGCGAGCCGGAACGCTTCCAGCGCATATCCTCGAAGCCTTCGACCGGGTGGGTGACAGCGTGCTTCACCCACTGTCTCTCAGACAGATCCATCATGTGGGAGCCTCCTCCTTTCCGGTATCCTTTTCCGCTGCGGAAAGCCTCCTGCGGCGTCTTCGGCGGAATATCAGCAGTGCGGCGAGAGCTGTTATCCCGGCGGTGATATAGGCGAAATTCCGCTTTATGAACTCCCTCCGCCAGCCCTCGAACGCCTCGTTGTAGATGTCCGGCGAGCCGCCGCGCTTAGCGTACTTCATAGCGCCCTTGTAGTCGCCCTTTCTGAGGAGTGCCGAGGCTACGCCGATGTTTGCACGGCGGTAGTTGCCGTCGCGCCGCAGCACCTCGTACCACGGCTCAAGGGCTTCCTCATAGCAGCCGTCATTGTAGAGGGACGTTGCCCTGTGGACGGCAGCCCCGAAGGAGGTCTCGCGGAAAACAGTGACGGTGTCCTTGACCGAATCCACGACATACAGCCTTTCGCCGCGGGACTCAACAGCAGCCGCCGAGGTGAAGCCGCCGAGCTGGTTCGACCTTGCGCCGGTTATGAACAGGAGATTGCACTCCTCATCGTACTGGAAGATGCGTCCGGTGGTGTAGTCGAGACAGTTTATGCAGCCGTCCTCCGAGATGTCGATATCGGTTATGGACGGAGAAAAGGCGATATTCCGCGTAGAATCGTATACCGGAGTGTAGTCGCCGAAGGTCGCGGAATAGTATGCGAATATGTTCCTGCCGGCAGCGTTGAGCTTTTTCACGGTGTCGGTCTGCTGCGACGATGACGAGGTGCAGGTGAAAATGAAGTCGCCGTCGATATCGAAGCTCGTTATTCCTGTGGGAACGTTCCGAGCCTTCCGGGACTTTTTCTCCTCGGTCAGGAACAGGTTCTTGAAGAAGCTGCCCAACCTCTCGGAGGTCGGCTGAACTCTGTTCGCGCCGTAAAATCCGGCAAAGCTGCCGTCCGGAGCGAACATTGCCGCACCTGTTGTGATATTTCCGAGGACGACATAGACGTTTCCAGCCTTGTCCGCGAGTATCTTCTGCGGCTTGAAGGTCGGGGCAGTGTAGAGCTCCGAATCCGGACGGCGTATCTCGCTGACGACCGTGCCGTCCTTTTCCGCTATGAGAACGCGGTCGTTCTCGCTGTCGGCAATGTAGATATAGCCCGTATACTGCGAAACAAAGACGCCTCTCGGCTTGCTGAGAGCTGTTGCAGAGCCGTCCGGCATGGTGAAGGAGGTGTAGACCTTCCCGGCGGAAGTGAAGTCCGCATCGGCAGTGACTATGCGGTCGTTTTTGGTATCGGCGATGTAGAAGGTCTCGCCGTCGCAGAAGATATCGCTCGGCTCATCGAAGCCCTTTATGCCGAGGTCAGGCCCGGAAACGGAACGCTCGGCGATATAGCCTGCCTGCGAGGGAACAGCCTCGTCCCACAGGTCGTAGTTGTAGGTCTGGGCAGGGTCGTCCGCACCTGCCGTGAGGTTGAACGTCCCCGGACACAGGAGAGCTGCGGAGCATAATGCTGCCGTGAGCCTTCTGTAGCATTTTTTCATTTCCGCACCTCCCCTTTTCTTAAAATCCAGAATTATTCCTTTATTCCCGAATGCGCCATGGTCTCGATAACGTGACGCTGTGCCAATATGAACACGATGACCGGCGGAACGAGTATGAATACCGAGACCGCGCTCGCAACTCCGGCTCTCGCCATTCCCGAGGTAGCGACCTGAGCTGCCGCCGTGGTGAGGGTCTTGTACTGCTCCTGAAATACCAGCGAGCCGGACTGTATGTTCCAAGATGCCTGAAACGCAAATATTATCAGCGTCATCAGTGCAGGCTTCTGATTGGGTATGACTATCTGCCAGCATATCCGGAAAAGCCCTGCGCCATCGACCTTTGCCGCCTCGATTATGGAGTCCGGTATCTGGCTCATGGACTGCCGCATGAGGAAAAGTGCGAGCGGCGAGGCTACGGACGGCAGTATCAGCGCAAGCGGATCGTCTATCAGTCCCATTTTCGACATCACCACATACTGCATGATGTAAATGACATTGCTCTGATAGAGCAGCGATATGACGATGATGCTGTTTATCAGCTTACTGCCGGGAAACCTGCACTTCGCAAGCACAAATGCCGCCATAGAGGCGAAAACGCATTGCAGCACCGTCACTGATACCGTGACCATGACGCTGTTGAAGACGTACCTCGAAAACGGTAC
>Ga0310691_10002668_pt1 | contig 22941 bp, 14 predicted proteins | sample 176DNAGHGlowgp2_FD_203887 | JGI IMG/M metagenome (GOLD analysis project Ga0310691, IMG submission 203887) | Sheep rumen microbial communities from Palmerston North, Manawatu-Wanganui, New Zealand - 1766 DNA GHGlow gp2 (v2) (version 2) | ecosystem: Host-associated > Mammals > Digestive system >...
TTTGCATCATAACGGAAATAATCCATAGCCTCCTGCCATACACGCTGCCATTCGTCTGCCGTAGGCACCACCATGTAATAAGTAGAGTCTTCATCGGCAATTCTACCAACACGTTCCAGCATTCTATTTCGCTCAATGAACACTGAGTCCACATAGAGCTGTTCACCATCGACCATATCACCTTCAACAGAAAGTGATGGACTGAACTCATCTTCCTCGTAGCTGCTCAACTGTTCTCCAATCTTCGTATAACGGTTATCATTGATCAGCACCTCATAAAGATTCTGACGGTAAGGAAGCGTGCGCTCCAACACATGCAGGATACCGCCCCTTGCTTTCACATTTTTATCCTTCAGACTTACACCCAAGACCTGTCCGTTACCAATAGTGGCACGTTTGGTATTGAGCAGGAAGAAATCAGTAGGCAACTCGGTATTATTCGTCAGACTGTACGACAGGTGATTGCCAACAAATGAACGTACCACCATTGAGTCACCCTTATCGGTTTCCAACATGGTTAGTACAGAATCCTTATTAAACGAGCCGTTGACAGGGGCCAGAACGGTAAAGGTCTGTAAACCATTCAGAAGATCAGCATAACTGATGTCGGTCTTCCTATGCTGGCGTAGCACCATCGTCTTGCTGAGCACCTCACTAAAATCGCTCAGTTCAGGGTTCTGCTGAATAGTCTGCCACAGGGTCTGCTGACCATCAGCCTGTGTGATAGGCTCCTCATAATGGTCGTCCCATTCGCTGCAGGCCGTGTTGAGTGACACAGCACCACAGCCTACGCAGAACGCTAATACATATTGTTTGATATTATTCGTTGTCATAATTATCAATTTACTTTTTTCGATTGTCAATTAGAATGGATTTTCACCTTCAGGATCATCATAGACATCCTTGGGACAGAGTTCTACATAGTCGAGAGACATATAGAGCGAGTTACCTGGCAAAATCTGACGGAAACGCAGCCAATAATCTTGGTCTGCACGCATTGTCTGACGCACGAGGATACGACGCACACAGTTACTCTGATCACGCAAACTGGTACCATTTCGTGTGCCATAACTAGCCATAGCTTTCATGAAGCCACGGTTACGCATAGCCTTATCGTTGGCTCTGTCTTCCTCTACATCACCAGTATCATCCACTCGACCAGCATTACTATCGAGGATACGGAAGCTGACAGGGATACCACAAGCCTCATTGTTCAGATAAACCTGAGCAATACCACGGTCATCACCCTGTGAGTAACCAATACGTACCTCATAAGTTCCATCCTGTGGTACAGAAGGCAACTTGATAGAAGCGTCGAAGCGCTCGCCAGTGATACATACACCGCTACCCTCATAGTGTACCCATCCTTCTTGCTCGTTACCACATCCCACAAAGGTATTGGCATTGTGCATCTTGAAGTTCATCAGATAACCATGTTTGTAGCCAATCATCATACGGTCTTTACCCATATAATAGTAACGTGCATGAGAGTTCATAAACTCAGGGCTCAAGCAGCTACTATCAATACGGATACGGCGGTTGAGCACATTTGAGCGCACATCCTTAGAATAGACCAAGATACCATCTATATAGTGGTAGATACCATTACTACACTCAGCACCCTTTTCTTTCAGCACATGGATACCAGGCTGTTCCACCGTCTTCTTGGGCTTTGTCCAGACGCCATTAACAGAAGCATAAGTCTCCTTGCGGTTGATATAGACCTCTTCACCAGCAGGACTGCTGAAACGCATGATGGTATGAGGAGCCATCGTCTCGAAATATTCTTCTGGGTCGTAAGACTCAACCAGGAACTTATTCTTCCAGAGTGCGCCCTTACAGTGAACCCAGTAGTCACGGTCGCCCTTACAGGGCATCAGGTGATAGCTGACAAAACGGTTCAGAGGATTACGACGATCCTTGAAATCATTGTCATACTGAACATCATCTGGATAAGACTCATGATAGATAGTGTTGGCAAACTGAATCAATTCATCCAGGTTATGGATACCATTTGCCTCAAAGACAGAATCAGTTTCCACGAAGGCGGTAAACATAAACTTTCGTTCCTTGGGGTAATAGGTCGTTGTCTTCTGACCAGTACCATCACCAGCAGTAGAGTTTACTACGCCAAAGCCCTTACCACCAATAGCAGAGTCAGGATCTACAGTATAGGTCTCGTCGATATATTTCATCAGCGAGTCAGCCATACCCGTAAGACGAAGAGCCTGATAGAAGATGCTCAGCTTAGGATTCTTTTCAATGAGTGCAGGCAATAAGTCATTACTAGCCTTGATAACATGGTCAATGACATGAACCACACCATTGGTCACTGAGTCATCACGCTGAATAAGGCGAGAACTTTCGTTGACATAGAATACCAACGCATTATTATTAACCACATCACTATCTGAGGTCATATTGATATAGTTATCATTCATGTTAACAGGAGACACCTCATCACCCATATCGGTCGTGAAATAGGCCTTATCACTAACAATATGTGTACGCGATAGGGTATCGCAAACCTCCTTAGACAGGCTATCAATACAAGGATAGCCTTTTTCTTTCAAATACTGCTGAATGGCATCGTTCGTCGGTGCGAAGACAGTATAGTGACCGTAAGTCTTCAACATACCAAGGTAATTGCCTTTCTGTAGGATATACTTAAAGTCACTGAACTGTGCATCATCGGCCTCGATGAATTCTGCAGCAGTGAGACGTACCGAAGAATAGAAATTCAGAGGTGCGTCGCTGTCGTCATCAGAACATGAAGTCATCACAGAGCCAACAGCCAACAGGCAACAAGCAGCAGCCAATTGCCACATATTTCTATATATTTTCATTATATTCATAATTTTCAATGTTCAATTGTCAATTATCATATCGTCTTAGTTCTTCTGCAGATCGGCATCACCACCTGTATTATAGGCGGGATTCTGCGTCAAATAGGGATTCACCTTCAGTTCTGAGCGACTGTAAGGCATATAAAGCGCATTGGGGTCGGCCAAACGAATCTGGATACCACCAATATTAGTCAGCTGTTTCTTGGTAACAGTCTTTGCAAGTTCTCTCGTACTACCAGTACGGCGAGCCATACGTACCAAGTCAAACCAACGCTTACCCTCAAACATCAATTCACGATGACGCTCTTCCATCACCAAAGTTCTCATATCATCAAGGGTATTTTTGTAATCGTCAAGTTTGAGTACCTCTCCAGACCCTGGGGTCAAAGAGTTGACTGCACGTCGGTTCACGGCATTAATCAGCGTAAAGGCATCCTCATAATTCTCACTACCCTGCTCTATCAGTGCCTCAGCCTTCATCAGCATCACGTCAGTGAGACGATAGATAATCCAATTAGAATAATTCTCAGAACGCCAGTTATAAGAAGGTTTCCAGTTGGTCTTTGTATTATCCAATTCAACGTCCTGGGCACCATATTTGGCAATCCAATAGGCAGTACCTCTCTCATAAATGCACTCATACGCACGACAGTCTTTCGCATTAAAGAGTTCGGTACTCTTCGTTGGCAGACCATCATAGAACTCATCAAAGGCAACAAGATTACCACTGGTAGGATCATTGTTATTGAGGTGTGTAAAGAATGAACCAACATAAGAGTTCTTATTGTCGGTATTCTGACTTATATAAGTAATCTCAAAGATACTTTCGAAAGAGTTGCCTTCTCCAAAGATGGAATTATAGGCATTACCAGAAAGACTACCTATCTTCTCAAGATAGAGAGGAATCTCGTTAAACAGCTGCACTTCATTCTGCAAACGACGCTTCAACAGTTTGTCAAATTCATCCTTCTTAAAATCAATGACATAGTCACAGCACTCTACACACTTTTTCCAGTTACCCTGCCACAGATAGAGGTCGGCCAGAAGTGCATACATAGCAGGACGGGTGACGCGAGCCGTATTATCACGCTCTGACTCTCGGTCTATCCTATCAGGATTTGGCTTACGGAAATACATTGGAGCATCATCCTTTACAGATTCCATGTCTGCAATGATATTGTTGAGCACAACATCGAATGAATCAGCAGGAATGCGATATTCCTTGGTATCATCAATACTGGGTTCACGTGTAAAAGGCACATCGCGGAAAGTGCGAATAAGGTAGAAGTAACACAACGAACGGATGAATGTTGCTTCGGCAATGTTTGCCTTCATCTCCGACTGTGTATAGTTAGGATCCAGTTCCTGCACCTTGGGTGCATAGTAGATCAAGATATTACAACGATTGATGGTCTGATAAAATGCAGTCCAGTTACAGTAGCCATTTGTTGGCAGGATATTCTCCTTCAACATCTGCTCCAAATCCTGTGCCGACGAGTTTCCCATCCTTATATTATCAGAGCGCACCTCACCCCAAAGTCCCATACGGGTCACACAATCACCCGACTGCAGGCTTTCGTAGCAACCCATCAGCACACTGGTAACGTCGCTCTCCTTGGTCCAATAGTTCTCGAGCACCACATCATTCATGGGTAACACATCGAGGAAATCATTGCAACTGGCTGTAGAAAAAACAACGCCACAGCCCATTGCAAGAACGGCCAAGTTATGTTTTATATTTTTGGTAATCATAATTTCCTGTTTTCAATTATCAATTAGAATGAAATAGTAACACCACCGGTGAATGACTTGGCACGTGGAGTCTGCGCATTATCAGTCACCACACCATAACCACCGTAACCCACCTCTGGGTCGGCACCCGAATACTTCGTCAGAACGAACAGGTTGTTAGCCGATACATAGAGACTCAACTGGTTCAAACCTAATTTCTTCAGGTGTTTCTGGGGCACTGCATAGCTAAGCTGTGTATAGTTCAGACGGATAAATGAGCCATCTTCCACAAAGCGGTCGCTACCCAACCAGTTATAACCATAATTATATAACGCACGCGGGATAGGGGCAATATCACCCTCTACACGCCAACGCCACAGCACGGCACGACTCTGGTTGTTGTTTGAATACATATTCTCTGCATTCATACGTGCCTTATTGATAATCTTATTGCCATAACGGAAGTTAAACTGATTATTCAGTGTCAGGCGGCCGAAATGCAACTTAAAGCCAAAACCGCCAGTGAATTTTGGCAGTGAAGAGCCGAGGTACACGATATCCAGTTCATTGATCTGTCCGTCGTGGTTGATATCCTCGTAAATAGCATCACCACCCTTGAACTCCTTCTCATCTTCCTCAATTCCTGTGTAACAGAATCTCATAGGCTTCGTGCGACCATAATTGTCCACAATAACATTGCCATCCTTATCACGAGCGACAGGAGCGTTTGGTCCACTGACACCAGGAACCTCTACTTCTGAGTACTTACTATACTGATACACGCCCTTATAGCGGAAGCCATAAATACCACCTAAAGGACGGTTCAACTCCACACGAGAGAGATAACTGCCATTCTTCCTATCAAAGTCATTATTGAGTGAAGCCAGCACGGTCTCGTCCATCTCGGTCAACTTATTACGGTTGTTAGCAAACGTGATATTGAAGTCTACAGAGAACTTTCCTGCCTTGATGATACGGTTTCCATTCAGGTTGAACTCCCAACCAACATTCTCCATGGCGCCAACGTTCTGATAATCCAAAGAAGCGAAACCAGAGCTTGAAGGCAGCGAACGATTACCCATCAGCAGGTCTGTGGTCTTCTGACGATAAACCTCCACATTACCACTAATCAGTTCGTTCCAGAAGCCGAAGTCAACACCAAAGTTGACGGTCTCTTTCTGTTCCCATTTCAGTTTCTTCAACTGGATATTCTTCTGATATACAGAACCATTGTTCATATAACCCTTACCACCAGTATATTTACTATAGTAAAGACCTTCTCCACCTGGAGGGTTACCTACGATACCCCAACCCAAACGAGCGGCAAGCATAGACACGAAAGGAAGTCCTTTCTTCATCCAAGGCTCATCGCTTACAATCCACTTACCAGACAGTGCTGGGAAATTACCCCAACGCTTGTCGTTACCAAACTTGGTCGTACCGTCACGACGAACAGAGAAATCGGCTACATAACGACCTTTATAGGCATAGTGGGCTGAATAGGTGAAATACAGGCTACGCCACTGACCAGGTGAAGCACTGAAGGCATCAATGATACCTGCTGCACTGGTAGAACGGATGGTACCAGAAGGCAGACCATACTCGCTGGTATTCTGACTTGTGCTCGTTCCCTTTGTCAACTGTCCGCGCAGCAACATCATCAACGAGTGATCCTTATTACGGAACTGAGGAACAAAGGTCAGGGTATGCGTTGTGGTAACGCCCAGACTCTTGTTGGCATTACTAGTAGCCAAGTTAGCCTCTTTACTAGTCCATCCACCAGTACTCAGTTCCACAGGACGGAACATATCATTATAGCGGTTAGAGATATTGAACACGATTTTACCCTCATAAGTAAGGCGGGTCTGTTCATTTTCAATACCCAACAGTTCATAGTTCAGTTTGAATTCTGGTTCAATATTATAACTACTTTCCTCACTCTTTGCGATATAAGCCAAGGCAATGGGGTTATAGTCCTTATACTGGTTGTCCTCAAACACCTTATTAGAACTGGGCAACATATTATAGAACTCACCCAGCGAGTTACCATTTTTATCCTCCTCGTAGATACTCAAGTTAGGCATTCGACGATAAGCCACTGACAACAGGTCGGAATAGTTCTTATGGTTGTCAGTATAAGTCAAAGAAACATTGGTAGCAATCTTGATGCGGTCAGACACAAAATAGTCCAAAGCCACACGCGTGGTGAAACGATCTAACTGCTGCTTAATGATAGAACCCGTCTCATGGTCATAACCGGCAGCAATACGGAAATTAGCCTTTTCACCACCACCACTCAATGATACGTAGTGGTTCTGACGCCAACCAGTCTTCTTCACAGCATCAACCCAATCGGTATTGTTGTTATACATCTGGTACTCAGAGAACTTACCACCAGAGACATAGTTAATCTCATTGATATCATCACTGGCATTGGGATCCATGTGAGGATTGAAGTATTCCTCTTTTAGCAGCATGGTGTACTCGTCACCATTCAGAAGCTTCATACCATTGGGCTGATAAGTCCCTGTCAGACGGAAGCTATAAGTAACGCGCGTATTACCACGCGCACCACGCTTAGTCTTAATCTCAATAACACCATTACCACCTTGTGAACCCCAGATAGCTGTAGCAGCAGCATCCTTCAACACTGCAATACTCTCAATATCCTCAGGGTTGATATTCAGCAATTCTGCAAATTTCTCGTCGTTAGCCGACTGAAAGTCGAAATCAGAAGGAGCACCACCCTGCAGAACATTACCATCAACAACAATCAGAGGTTCACTTGAACTGTTAATACTCGACACACCACGCAGACGCATCGAAGTACCACTACCCAGGTTACCTGAGTTGGCCACAATATCCAAACCGGCAATACGTCCCTGCAAAGCCTCGTCAACGGTAGTCACAGAAAGGCCCTCGAACTCTTTCATATCGATACTCTGACGGGCTGAAGAGATTTCCTTGACGGGAATCTGCAGACCAGAGCCTCCAGATTTCTTACTTGAAACGACTTCTACGCCCACCAACGTGGTCTGATCCACCAATTTAATATTATAGTGGGTCTTATTGAAAGGCAGAATCTGTGTCTTACAACCTACATAAGAGATTTTCAACTTATCCTTCGGATTCTTTAGTTTGAAGGAGAAGTTACCATTCATATCTGTTATTGCAGCGGCCACGATACGATTAGCAGCGTCAATCTCAACGACGTTAGCCTGCATCACAGGACCAAAAGCATCAGTTACTGTTCCGCTGATAATATCGCCCGCTTTCTGGGCATAGGAACTGACAATTGACAACTGACAACAGAAAATTATCAATCCTATAATTCTAGAAAATCTTTTACTCATCATAAATAGTTATCAATTATCAGTTCTTTTTCTTAGTCAATAACGGTCCGTCAATCAGATGAATCACAGCCGATGAAGAGTTGTGGATGATACTGGCCTGGCTCTTCTCACTTTGAGCATACGTAAATTCACGAGCCATCAGATTATATAGTCCTGGAGTCTTCACAACATGACGCGTATTACCTCCTATATCAACAATCTTAATATCAGAACCTTCTACATTGGTCTTTACATTCAACTTCTTAAATGCCCTGATTTCACCGGTTGCAGTCTTCTCAGTTGCCAAGTAAGCCGTCTCATAAGGTGTAGTGAAATAACCTTCTGCATCTATTTTATCCATGCCAGTAGTGTTATCTGCATTTATCACGATAGCATTATCCTGGATGTGGTAACGCAAGAAAGCATCAATCTCGTTCACATACTGGTGATACAATGCATTCTCTTCCGCAATGGTCGTATCCAAAGCAGCCACATCGTCCCAGGTATGCAAATCACCATCAGCAATTAATTTATCAATACTCTCATTTGTAGGCACATAGACCGTATAATGGAAGTTATTGAAAACACTTATACAGCTATCGCTGCAAGCGAATTTCTTATCATGCTTAGTTTCGATAAGCTCACTAGCCTCAAGCAGGTCATGGAAGCGTTTGAATTCAGGATGCTGACCCAGAATATTGAATACGGTCTGTCGAGTACCCAACACAGGACCCTGTTCCAGGATATAGCTCTTACCATTACCACCCTGCGTTTGGTCGTAAATATAACTGATAGGCACAGATGGAGTCTCGCCATTAATCTGGCGGGTTCCCTCAACCAACATCTTGCTTTGACCGGCATTTTTCACACGGAGCATTGAGCCACCCTTTGTTCGGAAATACTCATGTCCGTCTTCTACATCACCAATCACCACATGATCATCAAGAATTGTATACAATCGGTTCAGAATCGGGTTCAAGTCCAGATTAGTACCATTAGCATTGGTATATACGCCAACAGAGTCACCTACTACACCTGTCTCAGGATCTATGTTATGAATACTTGCATAGACCTCATTACCCTTACGATCGGAATCGTAATGGAAGCGCAACATCTGACGCTGTGGTTTTCCGTATGAACAGGGGTCGACATATTCCAACAGAGCCTTGTTTGATGGCAAGAAGAAACTATAACGAGCATTCAGTGAGTTCAGATAAGCTTGATAGTTCAATTTCTTGATAGCCCATAACATGATTGACATATTCTGGTCAACAACTGTAGGATACATCACACTTACGAATGAAGTGGGTGTAAACACGCGATTAGTCAAATAGATAGCACCATTGCAAGCGAGCCATACAGAATCAACATCCTTAGTTTCGATACCCATAGGATCTGCAGCGTCATTTAGGATAAAATGGAACTTACTTGGCACGCTACCTGAGAGTGATTCCAACATATTGGCACTCATAAACTCAGTTAAAGTGCTATATGGCACATTATCCCATGAACCAAAACTCTTACGCAAAGCAGCACCAGCACCTTCCTCCCAGTACTTGTTCAAAGCCTCATCGGTAGGAACCAGCATCACAGCCATATCCTGTTGCATAGCTGTACTTCCTGTAGAATTTGAAGGAACATTATAACTATTCCATCCCGGATCGTAGGGCAACTCACCGAAGTCCTCACTCACCTGATTATGTGACTTATTGAAAGCCTTACCTTGTGAGCGTTCTGAGAAATAACGTAACTGGAATACAGAGTCAACATGAGTACCCTGACTGGCATTATAAGTATCTTTCATGTCGTCACCCAACCAATCCAGCACAGAGTAGCGGTTCAACAGATGGGCAAAGACAGTAGTATTTGGCTTTGACATTATGATATCTGCCATATTGGGAAGAGGCGTCACGACCTCACTCATACGGTTAATGAAACCATTCAGACAACGGATATTCTGCTCTACGATTTGAGCACCATTCACAGAAGCATCACCGCTCTTACGTTGCGTCGTCTTATTGTACAAGAAATCATAGTCATCATTGGTAATCTGCTTATTAACCATGTAACGCTCAATAAAATGAATCATTGGTGTCTCTGTTGCATCATGCAGCACTACCATTGAGTCTCGACCTTGATATATCTTCCAATAGTCAGTATTGGGAACATCATTTTTCCCCATCATCTGCACATTATCGAAAGGCTCAAGTGCAGAACTACGGCGCATTGCATCACCCTCTACAGGGGTTCCACTTGCATTTGGGGTGCTTGACAAGGCCTGAACTTGATAACTGTTGTTAATCATGGCACCGAAAAGCAATTTTCGTTTCTGAGCCACTGTCAGGTCTTCATACTTCTTGACACCCCATGAATTGTTCTGATAGAAACGCTCAAAGGCTTGGTCGTCAGCAGCAAAAAGAGTCTTAGAACCCGTCTTTGCCAACACTTCACGGTAGTTAAGGTCATTAATCAATCGCACCATGTTGGTAAAGTCACCTTGTTCATCCAGCCAACTGTAGATGCTACGATCCCACCCTGCGGGGGTATTCTCATCTAAGTCGTACTCCGAACAAGAAACAAACCCACCTGAACATGTCAGCGCTAAGCCAACAGCGATTAGATGACACCGGCTCCGTTTCCAGAAATCTTGCATAGCAAGCGACCTTTTCAGGTCATTCGGTTTTTTGATTTTCATTCGATTTTGTTTTTGGTTATTATTTTGTTTTCAATTATTTGCGGTTAGCGCGTAATTTGGATGCAAAATTAAGTAAATTAATTTAAAAATGCTTTTTTTTACGTCCTACGGGCTTTCCTTTTCGTACAATATGGACAGAAAAACGTTTCATCAGCTTTTAATTTTGTATCATGAACAGATAATAAAGAACACCTTTCAACATAGTAAACACATAAGAGATAGCACAATACTACAAAAAAAGCCTCGATATATCATCGAAGCTTTGAATCCTTTCTGCGGAGAGAACAGGATTCGAACCTGCGAACCGGTTTTGCCGGTTACACGCTTTCCAGGCGTGCCTCTTCAACCACTCGAGCACCTCTCCTAATTATTTGCGACTGCAAAGGTAATCATTTTATACCTGAACACCAAATACTTTTTTCACATTTTCATTCGTATGACAACAAATTACCGTTTTCTCCACACCATAGGCCTCTGCTAAACGCGAAATCACATGATGTATATAGGACGACTCATTACGCTGTCCTCGCATTGGAACAGGTGCCATATATGGTGCATCCGTTTCTAATACAATGCGTTCAAGAGGCACACTAGACAGAAGGACTTCGGGAAGATGACTCTTCTTAAATGTCAGTACACCGCCAACGCCAAGCACAAAGCGGTCGAACTGTAACAGTTCTGCAGCCTCTTTTTCATTCCCCGTAAAGCAATGAAACACACCTCCTGGCAATTTATCGGCATACCTCTTTAATATATGTACCATCTCATTCTGAGCCTTTCTACAATGAATCATCAGGGGCAACTGTGTTTCAACAGACCACTGAACCTGCATTTCAAAAGCCTCCAATTGTTCCTTTTCAAACTCCCGACTCCAATAGAAATCAAGACCAACCTCGCCAATGGCAATAAGAGGGTTGATGGAAGAAGGATGAGGGATAAGTTCTTTTATCTGATCAAGCCGAGTACGCCAATCGGCGCGCACTTCTTCCGGATGGAGTCCTACCATCGGATAAAGATAGCCTGGGTATTGTTCAGAAAGGGCCAAGATACGCTGAGAAGTGGAATAGTCGATAGCAGGCAAGAAGATGGCCTTACAACCAGCCTCGCGAGCCCGCTGCATCACCGCTACCCTATCCCGGTCAAATTCCTCGCCATCCAGATGACAATGCGTGTCTACAAAACTAATCACATCTTTCATCTATTACTTCTCCCTGTGCATCATGGCATTGGTATATTGGCGAAGCACCTCCTTGCGCTCTACAGGTACATTCACCTTTTCGAGCAATTGCTTTCCTTGCTCAAAATAGTAGTTTATCTTCTCTTCGCAGAGCTGACGGATACCAATTTCATCATACAGACGAGTAACTGCAGCCACTTTCTCGGCGCGATCAAAATCCTTAGCCTCAATCCAACGCATCAGTTCTGCACGTTGTTCTGCATTAGCACGATTCACGGCGTTGATAAGCATATAGGTCTTCTTATTAGATGTGATATCACCTCCAATAGCCTTACCAAAGACCTTCGGATCGCCATAGACATCAAGCAAATCATCCTGGAGCTGGAAAGCCAGACCAATCTTCTCACCAAAGCGATAGAGCAGATCAGCATCCTCCTGAGAAGCATCTCCTAAGATGGCCCCCATCTTCAAGGCACAAGCCAGCAGCACACTGGTCTTCAGACGGATCATCTCGATATATTCCTCCTCTGCCACATCATTACGTGTCTCAAAGTCCATATCAAACTGCTGACCTTCCCCAATCTCAAGGGCTGTCTCTGTAAATAAGTCAAGCACCAGAGGAAGATGGACGTTGTCACACTGAGCTACACGCTGGTATGCCAGCACCAACATTGAATCACCAGAGAGGATTGCCGTATTAGCATCCCATTTCTTATGAACCGTGGGCTGACCGCGTCGCACATCAGCATTATCCATCAAGTCATCATGGAGCAACGTATAGTTATGATAGGTCTCCAAGCCCAAGGCCGGCATCAGAATTTTCTCAGGCTGTTCCTTGAACAGATTATAGCTCAACAACATAAGTACAGGACGGATACGCTTACCTCCTAACGAAAGCACATAACGAATGGGCTCATAGAGCGATGCAGGCTTACGGTCATACGCAAGGGACTCTAATCCCTTATTAACAACTCTCAGAATCTCTTCAGATGTCATCATAACTATATCGGTTTTATTAATTACAATTTAAAGACAACGGGGATACACACTTTCGTACGACAAGGTTCATCATTCTGAATACCAGCCGTCCAGCGGGGCATCATACGAAGCACACGCAGCACTTCCCTGTCACAGAGTGGATTCAGCGACTTTATCACCTTCACATCCGTCACCGATCCGTCTTTATTCACGATAAACTCAGCGATCACCTTTCCCTGAACCTTTCGTTCTTGTATCGTTGGGGGATATTTCAGATTACGCTGCAACCATTTCATCATCTCAATAGCACCACCAGGAAATTGAGGTAAATCTTCGACCACACGGAAACTAATCGCTTCTTCCTCTGGTTTCGGTGGTTCCTTTTCTTCCTCATCAGTAGCACTCATATCATCGTCCATATCTGTCTCTACTGGTTCATTGTCCTTCAATAGTTCATGCTCCTGCTCTTCATCTTTCACCACCAGTTTCTTGGAAGGTTCCGGTTCCACCTTTGGTGCCAAGGCTATTTCATTCTCCGGACGCATCAGCGACGGCAGTTCTTCATCCATGGAGAACATATCCAGCAAATCAGGATCATCAAGAGGGTCATTTTCTGGAAAAGGCATCATCAGCGCTACAAAGAAACAGACCAAGGAAATCACAAGTCCCAGCAGGAACCTGCGTATCCATCCATGCTCCAAATCAGCCTTTTTACTTTTCTTCTCTTCCATAATGCGGTGCAAAAATACGAAATAAAGCCGAAAGGGGGAAATAAAAATAAAAAATATTCGTTATAAAGTCAGATTTCCGCGGCATAATTCGTACCTTTGTGCCCGAAAAGTACTATCGGCATGAGATTTTTCATCATTTTAACCTGGCTTATGTTACTTACGCTTCCCATAAAAGCGCAAGACAGTCAGACTGCGTTCAATTTTCTCAGACTGCCCACCAGTGCCCATGCTGCGGCCTTGGGTGGAGAAAACGTAACGCTGACAGATAATGATGCCTCCATGGTATTCCACAACCCTGCCCTACAGAATTTTGTCAGTGATCGTACACTAGGTCTCAATATGATGACCTACATGCAGGGTTCAGTGACGGGAAGCGCCTCCTATTCCCAGTTTATTGGCGACCGCGGCTCTTGGGGCATCCAGGGACGTTTTATCAACTATGGAGAAATGAAGCAAACCACTGTCAATAATGAGGAAACAGGCACTTTTCATGCTAGCGACTTCTCCCTAGGCGGCACATTTTCCTATGGATTGACAGAACACATCAACGGTGGTATCACAGCAAAAATGGTCGCATCATACATAGGACATTATAATGCTATGGGAGCAGCCATAGACCTTGGTCTCAACTACTTCAATGAAGACAGTAACTGGAGTATCAGTGCTGTGGCTCGCAATCTGGGCGGACAACTGAAAGCCTATGACGATGATTTCGAGCGAATGCCACTCGATATGCAACTGGGTGTCAGCAAGCGCCTTGCCAGTTCGCCACTGCGTTTCTCAGCCACGCTGGTACGCCTGAATGACTGGGAGTACGGCATCGGCAAGCACCTGGTACTAGGAGCAGACCTCTTGCTGAGCAATCAGTTCTATATCGCAGCAGGCTATAACGCCATGCGTGCCTCGGAGATGAAAATCAGTGCTGGAGAAAACGACGAGAGCAGTCACGGAGCAGCCCTTTCCTTTGGTGCCGGTATGATGCTGGAGCGGATGCAGCTGCATGTGGCCTACGGGAAATACCATGTGAGCAGCACATCGCTCATGATTAATTTCAGCTATGCCCTCTAGCCCATCCCGCCCATTATCCCCATTAGACCCATTACAAAAAAAACAAAATATGAAAAAAATTACAATAGCTATTGACGGTCATTCTTCCTGCGGAAAGAGTACGATGGCCAAAGAACTTGCCCGTAAGGTGGGCTATGTATATGTTGACACTGGTGCCATGTATCGCTGTGTGACCCTCTTTGCACTGCGTCATCAGCTTTTCACTGCCGATGGTGCCGTCTTAGAGGAGCAACTTCGTGAAGCTATGCCTCAAATTGATATTGACCAGCGTCTGATTAACGGGAAGACCACCACATTCCTGAATGGTGAGAATGTAGAACTTGAGATTCGCAACCTCGAAGTGAGTAATCATGTCAGTCCTATCGCTGCAATCCCCTTTGTACGTACAGCCCTTGTAGCGCAACAGCAGAAAATGGGTCGTGAGGGCGGTATCGTGATGGATGGACGCGATATCGGTACCACCGTATTCCCCAATGCAGAACTCAAAATTTTCGTCACAGCCAGTGCCGAGGTGCGTGCTCAGCGCCGCTACGACGAACTGCAACAGAAAGGTATGCCCGCCGATTATGCCGATATCCTGAAGAATGTACAAGAGCGCGACTATATCGACTCACACCGTGAAGTATCTCCCCTGCGCCAGGCCGATGATGCACTTCTCCTCGACAATAGTCACATGACGATTGACGAGCAGAACCAATGGCTCATGCAACAGTTTGAGAGAGCTACTAACGCCTAATCAGCGTTGACCCCTGCACGGACACGTCGCCGTCAATCTGAACGGCATAGATTCCTGCAGGAAGTGAATTCACAGGAACAGTACATTCTGACTGACCATTGTCAAGAGCGGTTGTCTGCACAAGATGACCGCTCATATTATATATACGTACACGTATAGATAACGGCTTTGGCAATACCACATGAATTTGACTATTGGCATATCTGACACGAGCCTTGGTATGCTGCTGCGAGATATCTTTCACCTGGTCAACACCAAGGATATACAACAAACCACGATAGACATCTATCTCACCATAGCCGTAAGTATTATTAGGATAAGTAAGCGACTCATCATAATGACGGCAGGTACGACTCAGCACCTCCTTAACTTCCTGTGGTGTCAAATCAGGTTTTGCCTGAAGCCATAACGCTATCGCACCGGCTACAGCAGGACACGACGCCGAAGTGCCACTACTAGAAACCCAAGCATAAGAACGCCCATTAAACTCATATCGGTCTAAGTCCCAGGTCAGATCCGACGCTTGAGGATGAGCCTCCATATAGAACGAGTTATAAGAAGAAATGATATTATTGCCAGGGGCCATCACATCAGGTTTTATACGTCCGTCGAACGTAGGTCCGACAGAAGAGAATGGTGCCCAGACGCCTCCATGTCCCAACCAGTACTTCTTCCACTCGCCTCTCATATTCTGAATACTGTCACGATAGGAAGTGGACCCCACGCTGATAACACATGGCGCGCTGGAGGGGGAGTGGATACAACAGATACTTTCGCCGACATTCAAAGACGGATTCAGCCGCTTCGTATATAATTGTCCATTCACACGGAAATACTCCACATCAGCATCCCTGCCCACTACTTCTACAGACAATGGGCGCTTGGCTCCAATATCATCGGTGGTATGTAGCGTCACATCATAACACATCTCACTGGCATCATAACAGGAAGGATAAGCCTCTGCCGTCACACTCAACTGATAATCACCTGATTTCAACACAGCCGTCAGCAACGAGTCTTCCTGCGACAGCACGTCAGACGTCCGTATCAGTAAGGTATCATTGACATCAGAATAGGCCACGAGACGCAAACGGAAGTCCTGAGCAGACTTAAAAGTCAGCAGCATCTCAGGACCGCTGTTTGTCAGGAAAGCGCCAGCCGATTCTTCACCGACAGATTTACGGAACCACGACTTCAGCGCACCGTTATTACCTGCAGCAGCCACCAGGATACGTCCCGGTCCTACCAGACTATCAAGCATCTCATAATACAACTGGTCATACCCCCAGAAATCCTGTGACGAGCCTTCACTGAATGAAGCAACACAAGGTTTTCCCACGCTTTTTGCATAATCAAAGAGATACTTAAATCCCAACGCATCAGTAGCGAAGGTATATTTATAGTAGTCGGCAGAGTCGATATAGGCTATATCATCGTTCACGGCATTAGCAACCAGACAGAGGTCGGCCTCCGGCGCCATTCCCCGGTAAGGAGCCCCGACGCCACTGCCAGCAGCAATGCCTGTAGTATATGTTCCGTGCGTCAGATCCAGTCCGTCACGGGAATGCCCCAAGGCCAGAAGATTCTCACGTCCCTCGTAATCACGTCCTACATACAGTCCACTGCCAACGGTATCCTGTGTCACCATATCCCAGAACTTTTTGATACGATACTGCGTTGTATCAGCAGAATAGAAGTTCGGATGAGTCAGGTCAAAACCTACATCCATCACACCCACAACAACGTCCTTACCAGTAAAAGCCTGAGGTAAGTTCTGACCTTCATAGACAGGAAGTGCATTCAGATGAATAGCCATCTGGTCTGTCAAAAGACAATTTCCCTGACGCGCTTCCATACGCAGAATATTGGCATCAAGCGACAGTGCACCTAATTGTCTTACAGGTATATCGGCAATAAAAACCTGTCCTACACGTGCCAACACTTTACATCCGTGCTCCCGAAGCACATCCTCACCGTTATCACCAACCTTCACAAAAGCGCAGACAGAAGAGGGATTATGGTTGGTGGGTGATGGATGATGGGCAATAGAAGATGGATGATGGGCGATGGGGGAAGAACTGCGTGCTAACTGACGCAACATGGGTGACATCTTGCCATACTGAGGCCGCTGGGCAAAAACAGAGATGCCTAGCAGACACAACAACAGGGATATCAGCCTACTTTTCAATACTCATTAATTTGTCACGACATTGTTCCATCAACCATTTTGGCGTTGACGTGGCACCGCAGATACCCACGGTGTTGATACCTTCCAGCCACTGAGGCTCTATTTCCTCAGGACCTTCCACTAGATGTGTATTCGGATTCACACGCAGGCACTCATTATAAAGCACCTTTCCGTTACTGCTCTTACGGCCACATACAAACAAGACAAGGTCATGTTTTGCAGCAAACTGTGAGATATTCGGCATGCGGTTAGCCACCGAACGGCAGATGGTATCAAAGCTCTGGAATTTTGCGCTTGGTGCTATATGCGCCTGAATATAATCAATAATACGATGAAACTCATCGAGCGACTTCGTAGTCTGACTATATAGATAGATATCACGCGAGAAATCCAGTTTCGTCACTTCGTCAAAATTCTCAATGACGATAGCAGAAGACTGCGTCTGACCTACCAGTCCCAACACCTCCGCATGACCTTTCTTACCAAAGATGACGATCTGTCCAACGCCCTGTTCATATTGTTCCTTGATGCGCTTCTGCAATTTCAGTACCACAGGACAAGTAGCATCAATAATCTCTATATTATTCCGATGCGCTAGCTCATACGTTTCAGGCGGTTCACCATGAGCACGCAACAACACCTTCACATGATGCAGCTCATGCATTTCATCATGATTAATCGTAATGAGTCCCATCTGTCGCAAGCGCTCACACTCCATACCGTTATGCACAATATCTCCTAAGCAATAGAGCGTTTCTCCTTGCGCCAATTCCTCCTCCGCTTTCTTGATAGCCGTAGTTACTCCAAAACAGAAACCACTGCCGTTATCTATCTCTATTTGAATCATCATTTTTCGATATTACATGATAACGTTGTGCCGTTATTACGATAGTATAAATCCAACAAATCCTGTGCCGCAACAAAACTCGTCTTCTGTCCCTGCAGCACAGACTGCTCTGCCAACAGAAGTTGTTCACGAATCCGGGGGTTATGATAGAATTTCAGTCTCAGCTGTTCGTTGATGGTCTCATACATCCAGTATTTCGATTGTTCGTTACGCCGATAGTCAAAGTAGCCATTACTCTTCACGAAATCGAAATACTCGTATATCATGTCCCATACCTCTTTCACACCTGTGCCATAGAAGCCACTATAACAAAGTACCTTTGGCAACCAACCACTCTCTGGCATGGGGAAGAAATGTAGGGCATTACGGAAATTTGTTGCAGCCATCTGACAACGGTCTACATTATCACCATCACATTTATTAATGACGATACCATCGGATATCTCCATGATACCGCGTTTGATACCCTGCAGTTCATCGCCTGTACCAGCCACCTGTATCAACAGGAAGAAGTCAACCATCGAGTGACAAGCCGTCTCGCTCTGACCAACACCTACTGTCTCTACAAATATCTTGTCGAAACCCGCTGCCTCACAAAGAATGATTGTCTCGCGCGTCTTACGTGCCACGCCACCCAACGAGCCCGCTGATGGACTGGGACGGATGAACGAATCAGGATGTATAGCCAGTTTCTCCATACGTGTTTTATCGCCCAGGATGCTACCCTTGGTACGTTCGCTACTGGGGTCAATGGCCAGCACAGCCAGTCGTCCACCCTTCTCTTTTAACAAGTGGATGCCAAACTCGTCGATGCTAGTGGACTTGCCAGCCCCTGGCACACCGCTGATGCCAATGCGCACGCTATTGCCACTATAGGGCAGACACTTATTGATAACCTCCTGCGCCTTAGCCTGATGGTCTGGATTCACGCTCTCTATCAGCGTCACCGCCTGCGAAAGAATCGTCATGTCACCTTTCACGATACCCTCAACCATCTCGTCAACGCTCAACTCGCGCCTACGGAAACGGTTACGCTTCAGGTAAGGATTAATGATAGAGGGTTGCTCTACCCCACTATTCACCTGTAAACCTGCATATTCAGCACTATTCTCGGGATGCTCCATTTCTTCTAATTAATAATTGACAATTGATAATTGATAATTGTGAATTGTGAATTACTTCACGCTCACCTTAATAACCACCTTTGAGCAGTCCGGATCATCGGTAATCATCAGAACACGTGGGCGCTGACGGGCTTTCAGCACCTGATCTCGGTCAATAGTCACTTTCAACTTCGTGGATTCGCCAGGTTGTAGTTCGCGTTTGTCGAGCGTCACTTTCATACCCTTTGTAAACATCTGTAGTGACGATATATGTAAGGGTACACGGCCTTTATTCGTCAAAGTGATAACACCTTTCTTCACATTCTTCTTACCCACCATACCTAAAGCAATGGAATCGGTGGAATACTCCAAACGAGGAGCATATAGTTTATTCTTTCCCTCGAAAAGAGTGGCATTTGGCAACAGCACCACAGAAACAGGAAACTCTGTCTCACTGCTCACCTTATCACTCAACTGTTCTGCCAGATAAATCGTAGTCTGTGTCAATCCAAAACTATTCAAATGCTGAGAATTCATTGTCAACGTCAACTTACCAGTCTTCCCAGGTGCCAGTTTCTCAGGAACAGCAAAAGCCGACAGATACGGTGGCAGATGAAGCATATTCGGCACCACCGTCTCCGTACCATTATTGATGATATTAATAACCACCTCTGGATGGTCGCCCTTATTCACATCATCAAACTCTGCATTGTCCACGTCAGCCAGAATATTTCCAAACGCATAGGGATACATCTTACTATAGTCTTTCCAGTCCTCAAGAACAACACCCTCCATGGTCAACCATACAGGTTCCTTGGAACCACGCACATAGACAGCAGCCTGCTTGCTGAAATGTCCCAGCATGCGGGCATCATAGGTCAGAGATATCTTAAAGGTCTCACCGCCACCTACACTTTTCTTTGGATATTCCACCTTGGTACATCCACAATCTGGTTTCACACTTGTAACAGTCAGATGACGCCCCCCTTTATTTTTCAGTTCAAACGTTGCCGTGACAGGCACCTCGAAGCCCGTCTTTCCAACATTGACAGTTGGCTTATCCACCTGTACTCTCTGCGCAGATACAATCAGGGAGGCCATACAAAGGCCTAATATAACTAACGTTTTCTTCATTTCACTTCTATAATTTGCGATTTAGCGACGCCACGGAACTCAGGGCTATAAGCGCAACTGACGGTGCAGGTGCCTGTTTCATACGTTCCTGGTCGGTCGATATAGTATTCGGTCTCTATGACATGCTTACCCTTGGCAAGCAGGTCGAAATAATAATTCGTAGCACAATCTTTCGGCGTGGTGTAATAGCCCCAGTGATAACCACTCAACTGATTCACGGGTTCCATACAGGCAGCACGTTTGTCAACAACCTGTACGAAATCGTAGTCACGATCGGCTTCGACGGTTATGCGAACAGTTACCTTATCGCCGACCTTCAACTCCTTATTACCTATCATTTCACGTTTCACCTTAATACCGCTATTCTGTGTCTCAACCTCGGAGGTGGGCTGCATGAACTGCATATAGACAGCACCCCAGGAAGTACCTGTAGAGGTCTTCTCTGCCGTGAAGGTCTGCTTATCATCACCACTCATCGTGGTCTTCACATAACCGATACCTGCCGTAGTCTGTGATGTCTGCAGTTCCTGTCCATCCACTTTCAGCACAGTCTTAGGTTGTGCTTCCAGCGACTGGCTATTACCATTCAAGAATGCATAGATGGCCTCGGTACTATTCACTGGCGTATCCCACGCCTGCGTACGTTTCTCCTGCAACAGCCAGCGCTGCATCTCCTCGATAGTCTTCGTATCCTCAGGCGTCAGTCGTTTGATAGCCTCGATAGCAGCCACCTGTGTGGGGATGCGGTAGTCGCGCCATGAGTAGAGGGCACGGTTCGTATCGTAATAGCGTCCCATATCTTCACGATACACCGTATATTCTTTCAGGCTCCTGATATAGGTTTTATTATTCAGGATGATAGCCGACATCGCTTTGTCGTAGATGCTCTGATTAAAGGTTTCTTTCTTCAGCAAACGGATGAGATAGTTATTTGCCTCTTTCACATTGGCAGGTAACTGCCTACCGTCGAGCGCACAAATATAAAGCCACTGCAGTACCATGTGACTGGGGAAGGTTGGTTTCCATCCCTTCTTGGCATCCTTCTTCATCTCATTGACCATCTTCACCATCTCTTTACCCATATAGTCGAATGCCCTGGTGAGCATTTGTTTGGTAGCATCCTGAGTATTGGTCATCTGGTTCAGACGTACTAGCAACTCGCTGATCTCAACCGTCATATATATCGACCCATCCATGCCAGGCCACCAGCTCCATGAGCCATCAGCAAGCTGCAGACGACGCAAGTTATCTAAAGAGCTATTCTGCCGCTGCTGTATCAGGTTTTCATCAAAGAAATCACTCAGACGCTCTTTCTGTTCCTGTTCACGATTAGCATCAGCCAGCCAAGGTGTCTCATCAAGTACAAGGTCTTTCAGTTCCTGATTCTTCTGTAAGTTACTCATCAGCGAGGTCTCATTGCCCTGTTCCCTACTCCATGATTCGAATATGCCCTTTGCCTTCGGGTTCTGTTGCAGGATAAAATGACCTATTGAATTGGCATAATAACTTGATGCCTGACAGATAGCACAGTTATCATGCGGATGTCCCACGGTGGGCAAGGCCTGAATCATCAGCCAAACAGGGTTATTGGTATATTCTACCGTCAGTTGACTATTCGTTTTATCTTTCAAGGCAGACAAATCTATCGTCTTTGTCCCAGGTTCTGTCTGTGTGAAAGGTACTGTTACGGTGACACGCTCCCTATTAGGAAGTATTGGCAGATAGTGCTGCTCACCATCGCTATAGCCCTCGCCACTAACCATAATCTTAGCAACCAGCAGAGTGTAAGAGGTGCTACGACTGTCATAAGTGAAGGTTACCGCACTAGTGCCATTAGCCGTCACTTGAACATTTTGTTCCTGAGCAGACACCACCTGCATGGTCTCTGGATCAAGCAATTCCAGACGAGCCTTACCGTTGACAGCCTTCTCACTGGTATTCAGAATACGAGCAGAGATAGTGGCCATGTCACCCTCACGCACAAAACGAGGCATATTAGGTATAATCATGACTTCTTTCCTAGCTACAGCATCATCAGTCAATATTCCGGTTTTCATATCCTGTGTATGAGCCAACCCCATGAAATGCCAGGTGGTCAGGCACTCTGGCAAAGTGAATTTCATCGACACCCGTCCTTCGCTATCAGCCAGCAGTTGCGGATAGAAGAATGCTGTCTCCTGCAGATTCTCTCGCATCTGCATCTGTTCAATTCCATTCTGCTTGTCAGACACGTTCATCCCAACAAGATTATCCGCTTCCGTTTCCTTCGTTTCTAAGATATCCATCCCAGCAATACGACCTTGCAGACTTTCATCTACCATTGACATTGCCATACCTGCGAACTCCTTCGGAGCAGGCGTCTGTGTGCCATATGA
>Ga0310691_10002669_pt1 | contig 22937 bp, 18 predicted proteins | sample 176DNAGHGlowgp2_FD_203887 | JGI IMG/M metagenome (GOLD analysis project Ga0310691, IMG submission 203887) | Sheep rumen microbial communities from Palmerston North, Manawatu-Wanganui, New Zealand - 1766 DNA GHGlow gp2 (v2) (version 2) | ecosystem: Host-associated > Mammals > Digestive system >...
GGGAACCCAGGCATCTTCTATGGCAACAGGATCGATATTCTTTGCCTGTCTTATTTCTTCAAGCTGATCAAGCCTGTTTAAAAATGCATTCAGATCCTTAAATACTTTTACAGTATATGAGCTGTAGCCGCTCTGAGCGATCTGATTTCTGATATGTTTTTCACAGTTTGCTATATCGAGATCTTTTACCTCGGTAAAGCAGCATACATTTTTATCAAGAACCGTTGCAGCTGCAATGCTGTAGTTTTCCTCATAGCTTGTCATTTCCAGATCGTATCTGATAAGAAGCCCTTTTCTGTGAGCTTCGATTTGCTCGAAGCTTTCTTTTGAACAACTGTGAGCTCTCATGTACATGATCGTATTAACTGCTGACAGACCTGCGGGAAGACAACCAAGTGCTGCTATAATACTAAATGCGCTCTTATTGGACTTATAAATAAAAATACCTGTAAGAAATATCAAAAGACATATTGCAAGCGCAATTATCGTCCTTATTACAGCAAATTTTCTGCTGCTTTCTATATATCCAAATTCACCCTTAGAAACTCTTTTCATAATTACCTCAATCCGTATTTTTTTCCTGCAAAAGGGAAAGCTCCTCTTTAGTAAGTTCTCTGTACTCCCCAACCTTTAGATCCCCTGTAAGGCTTAGTTTTCCCATTCGTATTCTTCTTAAAAATGTAACTTCATTGCCAACAGCCAAAAGCATTCTCTTTACCTGATGGAACCGGCCTTCATGTAAAATAAGATGCAAGGTCTCTTCTCCGTTTTCATCTCGTTTAATGAAAGCTTTTGCAGGAAGCGTTGGCTCTTCATCTCCTATATCAACGCCTTCTTCAAGTTTTCTTATATCTTCATCCGAAACTTTGTCCCTTGTATAAACAACATATTCCTTCTCAACGTGTTTCTTGGGAGAAAGAAGGCTGTGCGTGAGCTTTCCGTCATTAGTGATTATAAGAAGCCCTTCTGTATCCTTATCAAGTCGTCCAACAGGTGCAAGATTCTTATCTAAACCTGTATCTATAAGGTCAAGAACGGTTTTGTCATGATTATCTTTTGTAGCTGACACCACGCCCTGCGGCTTGTTAAGAATATAATATCTGAACTCACTATAGTTTTCAGTTAAGCTCTCTCCGGAAAAAAGGATCTCATTTTTATTTGGATCAACTGCAAATTCCGGCTTTGATATTATATTTCCGTCAACGGTAACCATGCCGTTTTTTATATACTCTTTTAGCTGCTTTCTTGTACCAAGTCCGCAGTCACTTAAAAATTTATCAAGTCTCATGAATAATTCCTATTTAAAAATGCCGCAATATAAAATTGCGGCATATTGCTTGTTAGTTAAGAGCACCCGGGGAATATCATTTTACCGGGTGCTACATATTTTATAGCATATCGAGATTTAGGTCAGCACCATCCCCCGCCTGAGCAGATGATGTATCTTGTGCGGCACTTGTAGTAGAAACTGCTTTGTCAGGATTTACACTGGGCGGAACAAGATCAGCTCTGTTAGATCTGATTGTCTCGCTGTAGCTTGTAAGTGAACTTAAAAGTGCACTGTTACTTGCATTTGTAGTTTCTATAGCCTTTGTAATAATGGCATCAACGTCTGCAAGAAGCTGATCAGTATAGGCTACTGCAGCAGCCTTCATCTGATTTGCTTCATTTGTAGACTTGGTAAGAATCTCTTCTGCCTGCTTTGCTGCCTGAGCTATAACTTCATTTGCCTGGGCATAAGCCTGCTGCATAATCTCATGCTCATTTATCAGTTCGTTTGTCTGCGCTGTGGCTTTATCAATAAGGTCCTGAGCTTTCTTTTTAGCATCATTTAAGATAGCTTCCTTATTACTGATGATCGTCTGATAACGTTTGATCTCATCAGGCGTTTTGCTTCTAAGTTCCCTCAAAAGCTCATCAATTTCTTCCTTATTCACTACAATACTTGTTCTGGACAGTGGCTGATACTTGCAGTTGTCAATGAAAGTTTCGATTTCATCGATACATTGCTCAATTCTGCTGCTCATCTTCTTTTCCCCCATCTTTCGTTTTTATAGTGTATCCATATTTTTCATAAACTCTTTTGGCTACGTAAGGTGTCACACACTTTGAAATATCTGCATTAAAGCTAGCGAACTCCTTGACTGTTGAGCTGCTGAGGTATGAATATTCCAGACTAGTTGTGAGAAAAACCGTATCAACTTTATCTTTGGAAAATGCTTTGTTTGACTGAGCTATCTGCAATTCATATTCAAAATCAGTTATAGCTCTCAGTCCACGCATTATTATATGAATGTTGTTCTTCATACAATAATCAATCAGAAGTCCTTCATAAGATTCAACAACTATGTTATCGATTCCGCTCGTTGCATCTACAATCATCTTAACACGTTCATCAGCTGAAAACAACGGACTTTTAGCGGTGTTCACACTCACAAGGACTACAAGTTTATCAAATATAAGTGACGCTCTTTTGATAATATCCAAATGTCCTAGCGTTATAGGATCAAAGCTTCCGGGATAAACTGCTATTTTCATAATGTGTCCTCTTTTTTATCTGACAATAACCTTACACTTGGCTTTTTTCTTGCCATCTTTTGTTTTTACGGTAATCGTAGTCTTTCCTGGCTTAAGCGCTGTAATTGTTCCGTTATTGTCAATAACGGCAACCTTCTTCTTGCTGCTCTTCCATGTGACAGTCTTAACTGTAGCACTTGAAGGCTTTATTGTAGGAGCAAGCGTATAAGTCTGGCCTGCACTAAGCTCAAGCTTCTTAGGAAGTTTAACTTTCTTTACATGTATCTGCTTTTTAACTACTACTTTTATCTTGACAGAAGATTTACCATCCGGAGATTTTACGGTAATTGTGCACTTACCTGTCTTCTTACCTTTGATATTTCCGTATTTATCAACTTTAGCGATACTCTTATTACTTGATTTATATTTTAATGCACTTCCCGCAGCACTTGAAGGATAAATGGCAACGTCGCAGTTTCTTGTTTCATTTACTCTTAAAGTGATCTTAGAGTGACCTTCGACTCTGTATACAGTATTATCTGTTACCTTTATTGTGCATATAGCTTTTTTGCCGCCATAAGTGCTTGTAGCTATAATGTCGCAGGTTCCGTCAGCAATTGCTGTTATAAGTCCGGATGCTGTTACTGTTGCTACATAAGGATCTGTTGATTCAAACTTGACTGATTTTGTAGCATTTGAAGGTGCAAGCGTAGCACTAAGCTGCAAGGTCTGACCGGGTGCAAGTGTAGCACTCTTTGTATTTATAGCAATTGATGTAGCATTTACTACTCCGCCTGAACCGGATTTTGAATAGCTTACAGTATTAGTCGGATATAATGCATTAAAGGATGCACTGCTATACTGAGGCCATCTTACATGCTGATCATCAAATGATAATTTCTTTCCATTAAGAGATAAAATAGGGTCAGAACTACCTACAAATCTAAAATATGGTCCTTCTTTGCCACTTTCATAGAAGTTTGAATCCCAGGTAGTATCAACGTTGTAATAGTATTTACCAAGCTGAACTATGTTCCATCCGTGGTTTTCGCCATCTCCATAGCCTGCAATAAGTCTTGCATCTACGCCAAGAGAAAGCATAAGTCTGTAGAACAAGAGTGCATAGCCTTCGCAAACTGTACTATGCTCGCAGGCTGCAGAATAGCAGGAATAACGGCTATAATCTCCACGAGCTTCTCTGACTACATAATCCCTTGCATAAAAAATATGTTTGTAAATATAATCGTAAACTGCTGCGGCCTTTTCATAGTCAGATTTATTCTTAACGTTTTTAAATTCATTGTTAAGAAGTCTGTTTATCTCATTAGTAGTCTGAACTTCCTGTGCTGCATCATGAGTGTATGTAAAGTTGATTATAAGTGTACCGTAGGTGCAGTTACCTGCATAAGCATTACTTCCGCCTGTGGAAGAAGCACAATAAGCCCATCTTATATAATCGCCTTCGTTAGGCACACCTGTGTGTGCAACAAGTGTTGATGACAGTCTTGCTAAAAGGATCTGCTGATTAACATTGCCCTTTATGGCATAATTTAGTGAAACCTGAGGCTGTCTGTTTTTAATAGCATTTCTTGTAGCTATAGCCATATCATAAATATTCTCATATTTATTAGGTGCTGCAAGAAGTGTCTTAACATTAACTGTAGGATCGATGTTATCGCCAAGTGCTACAAAATCATCTTCATTTACAATATCCTTGTAGACATCATTGATCTCAACAACAGGCTCATATACATCGAATGAAAGAACGACAGCAACTTCGTATACAGAAAAACTATCTGCATCATAAGAAACTACTGTTTCTTCGCCCTCGTCAACTACTGTAACATCCTCGACAATGCTTGCATTAGCCTCATCATCAATATGGATTATCTGAAGCTCTGAGCTATCGGGAACGTCTGTATTTTCAAGAGACTCTGCGCCTTCTACAACATCAGAAAGAGACTCAGTAAGATCATCATCAAGGGAAATTGTTACATTCACCTTGCCTTCTTCAGGCTCAATCTCTGTGCCATCAAGCATAAATGAAATATCAAAAGCTACAGAATCATATACTGCCTCATTTTCAGCAAGAACTTCGTTAGCAATATCTTCTGTGCCCTTGCCGGCAACAGATTTCTTCTTTGTGATCACAACTTCAGTTCCTTCGGGAATAACTCCTTCTTCGGCTGAAAGTTTAATTAAATAATTATCTATCTTTTCTTCATAAGAAAAGGCAGAAGTTTCAGTGTTATCAGCATTTTTTACAGTTTCATCAGAAACAGGCTCTTGTGTTAATGCTTCGTCTGCCGAATCTGAAGTGTCTGCATCATCAGCACTTTCTGACTCTTCTGTAGAAGAGTCCTCTGAAAGATCAGCATTATCTGCATTTTCAGTATTATCTGAATTTTCCGTATTTCCAGTATCATCAGTGTTTTCTTCTGAAGATTCCTTTGAATCCGAAGCATCTGTAGCATCAGAATTATCTATTGCATCTCCGCCTTCAACTTCATTTGCGTCAGAAGAGGGTTCACCTGATTCACTTCCGGCTTCTGCTGAATTATCTGATTCTGATGTTTCCGCGCCGGAACCTGCATTTTCAGTCTGATCGCCAGAATTGTCATTGTTTTGATCAGCATCACCAGGTTGTGATACATCCTGTTCACTTCCGGCTTCACTACTAATAACAGCAGCATCATTTGTATCTTGTGCAGCAGCATTTACATTGAGTGTTGCAGCACCGGATACACTAAGAGTTATGCTTAAAATAAACGCAAGACTCTTACTCAAAAAACTTCTTTTCATTACTAAATCCTAAAAACCTTTCCTTTAAATTCCCCTCGAAAATATAAGATTAAGGAATGACTCCTTTCATTCCAAAAACTATCATTCTGCAGATTTCTTTAAGAAAATATGCTGATTTGTCTTATAGCGCTTTTCTTTAATAACTTCAAAGCCCTGATCTTCAAAAACAGACAGATCCATATCCAGATTACATTCAGCAATTAGCAGAGTTTCATCTGTCACATAAGGCATTTTTGAAAGAAGCGCAAATGTTCTCTCATAAAGACCGCCTTCATAGGGAGGATCAACAAAAATTATATGTGCTTCGCTCTCCCTTATATTCTTAAGGCCAACCAGAACGTCCTGCTTAAGCACAACAGCTCTGTCCTCAAATCGTGTGGTCTTAAGATTTTGATTTATGCATTTTACAGCCTTTATATTATTTTCAATAAAATAGGCTTTTTTTGCACCTCTGCTTATGGCTTCGATGCCTATTCCACCGCTTCCGGCAAAAACATCGATAAATACAGCACCCGGGACATCATTCTGAATCATATTAAACAGAGTCTCTTTGATCCTGTCCTGTGTAGGTCTTGTATCATTTCCTTCCGGTGTTACAAGCTTAAGGCGTCTTCCTTCTCCTGCAATAACTCGCATAATCTTTCCTTTAATAAATTAAACTCTTACTTTGGTTCCCTTGGTATCTCTTCCTGCTATCTTAAGATGCTCAAGATGAAGCTCCTTGCCGTTATGTTCGATTATCATTTCAGGCTCTGACATCTGCCCTGCTTCGCCCTCTGCATTTTCTGCAACAGGCACCGGCTCCTTTAGATAATAAACATCCCTTAAAACATCCTTTGCTGAAAGCCTCATACCTCTTACGCCTACGGCACTCTTCTTCTTTTCAGGTATTTCATCCAGCTTTATTCTTAAGAAAAATCCGCCTTCAGACTGAAGTACCACAGTGCTTACATCATGAAGAACCTGAACACTTACAAGTTCATCTCCTTCTGATAGCTTGGTCGCAGCAACAGTTCTTCTTGTGACATCGAATTCTCCGCCATCTACAACCTTCATAAACGCGCTCTTTGTCACAAACATAAGCCTGTAGAGATTGAGCTCGCTCTGACTTGCAACATAGACTATTGTATCCTTCGTGGTATCAAAATCACTAACATTATCAATAGGAATACCTTTATCACGCATTCTTCCCTGCGGAAGATCCATTGCTTTAATAGTATGAAGGTTACCGGATGATGTAAATACGCAGATCTTTCCGGTATTCTTCATGATAAATGAATACTTAAAGTCATTTTTGATGGTTTCGTAATTCTTTTCATAAGTGGTAACGTCGATCGTCTTAGCATAACCGAATCTGTCCATAAGAAGAGCAACATCGATCTCTTCAACCGGCTTTTCTTCATAAACAGCATCTTCAACGTTATCAATAATAGTCTTTCTCTTATGAGAATAAGCCTTTCTTATCTCGGTTAGCTCATTCTGTATTACGAGTGACATTGACTCATGGTCTTCAAGAATATCCTCGTATCTGAAAATCTTGGCAACGGTATCTTCGTGCTCCTTTACAAGAGCATCAAGTTCAAGTCCAATGAGCTTGTACAGACGCATCTCAAGGATCGCATCAGCCTGTCTTTCAGTGAAAAGAAGCTGTGCTGCCATGGCTTTTGAAGCCTCGCTCTTAAATCTGATCCCATCTGTATTGCCGTTTATCAGGCAGTCTTTTGCCTGAGCTCTGTCCTTGGAACCTCTTAAGATCTCAATAACTATGTCTATTACATTGCAGGCCTTTATAAGACCTTCCTGTATTTCCTTCTTTTCCTGCTCTTTTCTTAAAAGAGTTGTATATTTTCTTCTTGCAGTCTCAAACTGGAAGTCAACAACTGCCTTCATAATAGCGGGAAGGCTCATAGTCTCGGGTCTTCCTTCGCTGATTGCAAGCATATTTACTCCGAATGTGTCTTCAAGCTTTGTCTTTTTATATAAAAGATTGGTGAAGTTTTCAACGTCAGTATCCTTCTTGAGCTCGATTACTATTCGGATACCTTCCTTTGATGACTGGTTTGAAATATCAATAATGTCATTTGTTATCTTTTTCTCAGCAAGATCAGCTACGTCCTGCAGGAATTTACCGATGCCGGCACCGATCATGGTATAAGGTATCTCAGTAATTACAAGATTTATATGTCCGGCCTTTCCTTTTTCTGTTGTGACAGTTCCCCTGATTTTTATCTTTCCCTGACCGGTTTCATATATGGAGCGAAGGTCATCTTTATTTACGACAATGCCTCCTGTAGGGAAATCGGGACCTTTTATATATTTCATGAGCTGCTTTGTAGTAAGCTCAGGATTCTGCATATATGCTATCTCAGCATCGATTACTTCGCCGAGATTGTGAGGCGGCGTGCTTGTAGCCATACCTACCGCAATACCCTCTGATCCGTTTATAAGGAAATTCGGAATCTTTACAGGCAAAACAGAAGGCTCTCTCTCTGTTTCATCGAAGTTGGGAATAAAATCAACAACGTCTTTATCAAGATCAGCCAGGAAATTCTCCTGCGTGATCCTTGCAAGTCTTGCCTCTGTATAACGCATTGCAGCGGCGCCGTCACCTTCGATATTGCCGAAGTTACCATGACCGTCAACAAGCGGCAGAGCCTTTTTGAAATCCTGTGTCATAACGACAAGGGAGTCATAAATTGAGCTGTCTCCATGGGGATGATATTTACCCATAGTATCTCCGACTATACGGGCACTCTTACGATAAGGTCTGTCATAGCGTATACCAAGCTCATACATATCATATAAAGTTCTTCTCTGAACGGGCTTTAGTCCATCCCTTATATCCGGAAGTGCACGAGCGACAATTACGCTCATTGCATAGTCTATATAAGACTTCTGCATTATCTCCGAATATTCAGAGCGAATAAGTTTTTCTTCCATCTTTAATCCTCATGTCTGTTTAATAAAAAATAGTAATATTCATGCATCCATCAGAAATCAAGGTCAGCATCTGTAGCATGCTGATGGATGAAATCTCTTCTCGGAGGAACTTCATTACCCATAAGAAGTTCTGTCATATGAGAAGCCATCTTGGCATCCTCTATTTCAACGAGACGCATCATACGATTTTCCGGATCAAGTGTTGTCTCCCAAAGCTGCTGAGGATCCATCTCACCAAGACCCTTATATCTTTGAAGTGTAAAAGGACCTTTATGTGTCTTTCTGTATTTTTCAAGGGCAGAATCGTCATAAAGATACTCTTCCTTACCCTTGCTGGGCATAGCTTTATAAAGAGGCGGCATTGCTATATAAACATGCCCCTCAAAAATAAGTTCAGGCATGAATCTGTAGAACAAAGTAAGGAGCAGGGTTGCAATATGAGCACCATCTACGTCGGCATCGGCCATGATGACAATCTTGTCATATCTAAGCTTTGAAATGTCAAAATCATTGCCGTAGCCTTCTGAGAAACCGCATCCAAAGGCATTGATCATAGTTTTGATCTCTGCATTTGCCAAAATCTTGTCTATACTTGCCTTCTCAACATTAAGAATCTTACCTCTTATTGGTAGAATAGCCTGGAATTCACGGTTTCTTGCCATTTTGGCACTACCGCCCGCAGAGTCACCCTCTACGATGAAGATCTCACATTTTGAAGCATCTTTGCTGATACAGTTAGCAAGCTTACCGTTTGAATCAAATGAATATTTCTGCTTTGTTAAAAGGTTTGTCTTTGCCTTCTCTTCAGTTTTTCTGATCTTTGCTGCTTTTTCTGCGCATCCGATGATAGCCTTTAGAACTTCAAGATTTCTATCGAAAAATCTTGTTACTTCATCACCTGTTATCTGAGATACGATCTTGGCAGCATCCTGATTATCAAGTTTTGTCTTGGTCTGACCTTCAAATCTTGGATCGGGATGTTTGATACTGACAACGGCTGTCATTCCGTTTCTGACATCCGTGCCGTTAAAGTTGTTATCCTTATCCTTTAAGACACCAATCTCTCTTGCATACTGATTGATGACATTGGTAAACATGGTTTTAAAGCCGGTGAGGTGTGTACCACCCTCGGCATTATAGATATTATTACAGAATCCAAGTACATTCTCATGAAATTCATTTACATACTGAAAAGCGACATCAACTGAAATTCCACCGCTCTCACCGCTGTAAAAGATGACATCTGTGACAGCTTCCTTACTTTTGTTCATATCACGGATAAATCCGGTGATTCCCTCGGGTTCATGGAATTCAATATATTCCTCTGTTCCCGGTCTGTCATCGATGTATACGATCGTCAGATCCGGATTAAGATATGCAGTCTCGTGAAGTCTGGATTTAATGTCTTCCTCACGAAATCTTGTCTTTTCAAATATCTCGGGATCAGGTAAAAAAGATATGGTCGTGCCGTGTTCACGCGTTTTTCCGACAGGTTCAAGAAGGCCATCCTTTAATTCAACGGTAGGAACTCCTCTCTCATAGGCATCTTCATAGACAAATCCGTCGGTTCTTATCTGAACCTTGAGCCATGTTGAGAGCGCGTTAACAACAGATGAACCAACACCATGAAGACCACCACTTGTCTTATAAGCAGCATTGTCAAACTTACCACCTGCGTGAAGCATGGTAAGAACAACTCGCTCTGCAGTAATTCCCTTGGCATGCATACCAACAGGAATACCTCTTCCGTTATCTTCAACACTGGCACTTCCATCCGGATTAAGCGTTACAGTTATCTTACTGCAGTGACCCGCCAGATGTTCATCGACAGCATTGTCAACAATTTCGTAAACCAGATGATTGAGTCCCCTGGTGGAAACACTTCCAATATACATTCCGGGTCTCATTCTTACTGCTTCAAGGCCCTCAAGTACTGTAATACTGGAGGCATCATAGTTATTATTAGACATAAATTACTTCCCCAACTTCAAAACTTTTTTCATAAATGTATTTTTCGTGAGCAGGCAATCGCAAGTGCTCCGGGACCGATATGGCATGACACAACAAGTGACAAAGGATCCATATGCATATCATATCCGGGTATCGCTGCTTCTACCTCACTCTTAAATTCAAGCGCTTTATCAAGATTATAAGAATACGCACCGGCAAGATGTACATCTTTGGCATCAAGACCGCCAAATCTGTTTTCAATGTCGGATATCATGGCATTTATCATAATGTTTTTACCCTGAGAGGCAGTTCTTGCTTTTGCAAAAGCATCAAGTTTTTCACCCTGAATCTGAAGTACCGGCTTAAGCTTAAGCAGTGTACCAAGAGCTGCTGCAGCAGGGGTGATTCTTCCGCCTTTTTTTAGGTAATAAAGAGTATCAAGCATAATGTAAATACTTGATTCAAATTTAACAGCCTCAAGTTCTTCCTTTATTTCCTTTGCACTAAGTCCCTTATCCTTCATCTCTATAGCATCAAGGACAGACTGGCGCATGGTTACGGAAATACGCTGATTATTTACGACAAAAACCTTGCCCTCATAATCATCTGCAGCAAGCATTGTTGCTGTCTGACAAGAGCTTGAAAGTCCGCTGCTGAGCGGTATATAAACAACTTCATCATATTCTTCAAGAAGTAAGTCCCATGATTGCAACAATGAAGCGGGACTGGGCTGGCTTGTAGATACATCAGCGCCTTCAGCAAGCTTTTTGAAGAAATCATCCTGAGTAAGAGTAACTCCTTCAAGGTATTCTGTTCCATCTATCATAAAAGGTGTGGGAATTACTAAGATACCGAGTTCTTTTCCTTCAGCCGGCATAATTCCGCAATTTGTATCTGTCATTATCGCAACTTTAGACATATTTTCCTCCGTAATAAGACAAAATTATAGCTTTTTGTTTTTCTCAAAAAATTCGTTGCTACAATATATTGTGTCCATTTTATGCATACACACTAAATTTTACTTTTATAATGCTGTAAAGTCAAATGAATTTGCTAAAAGGGCCGCCTTAAGTGGCGCATTTTCATCAAAAACAAGGTCGGGGTCTTCCAAAAGCAGTCTGTCAGCATAAGCTGCAGCCTCTTTTATAAGCGCAGCATCCTGGTAAATATCAGCGACATGAAAAGACATCTCACCGCTTTGCCTGATTCCGAACAGATCGCCGGGCCCCCTTTGTTTTAGATCTTCTTCAGCGATCTTGAATCCGTCATTTGACTTATTCATTATTTCGAGTCTGTTTTTAGCCTCTTCTTTTCCTGAAGTGTTAATAAATATGCAATATGACTGAGCAGTTCCTCTTCCTACTCTTCCCCTTAGCTGATGAAGCTGGGCAAGGCCAAAACGCTCAGAGTTTTCTATCATCATAACAGTAGCATTTGGTACGTTAATGCCGACTTCTATTACGGTTGTTGAAACAAGGACATCAATCTCGCCTCTTCCAAACATATCCATGATCTTTTCCTTCTCCTGACCCTTCATTTTTCCATGGAGTGTTTGGATCCTTATATCTTTGGGAAGAGCACTTCTGAGCTTTTGAGTATATTCTATTACATTTTCAGAAGATCCCTCTTCTGTTTCCTCGATCATCGGACATATAACATAAGCCTGATGGCCTTGCTTTACCTGATCTGCAATGAACTTGTAGGCGGTATTTCTGTATTCTGTTCCTACAACGCAGTTCTTGATTGGTATCCTTCCGCCCGGCATCTCATCAAGAATGGAAATATGCAGATCGCCGTACATTATTATCGCAAGAGTTCTTGGGATCGGAGTTGCACTCATTGCAAGAACATGAGGCATATAGCCTTTCTCTGAGAGCTTTTCTCTCTGCAAAACACCGAATCTGTGCTGCTCATCAGTTATTACGAGTGAGAGATTTTTATAATTTACTTTTTCCTGTATCAGAGCATTTGTTCCTACAATGCAGTCAAATGCACCGTTTTCAATACCTTCCTGTGCAAGGCGTTTTTCTTTTGCAGTCAAAGATCCGATAAGGAGAACAGGCTTCATGTTTAAATTGTATTTTTCAATCATGTCCATAAAGCCTTCATAGTGCTGTCTTGCAAGAACTTCGGTGGGTGCCATTATTGCTCCCTGATATCCGTTTTGCGTTGCACATAAAAGCGAAAGAAAAGCTAGTATCGTCTTTCCAGAGCCAACGTCTCCCTGTATCAGACGGTTCATTATATGCTCTCCCATAAGGTCATTTTTTATATCCTTCCAAATCTGCTTTTGCTTATTTGTAAGGTCATAGGGAAGCATGCTTATCAGCCTGTCTGTCTCTTTTTCATCCTTAAAAGGATAGTTGTTTATTGACTGTTCCTCTTCCTTTTTAAGGAATCTGAGTTTTAATATAAACAAAAGAATTTCATTAAAAGCGATTCTTTTTCTGGCTCTTAAAAACTCTTCCATGTTTTCCGGGAAATGTATCTTTCTAACAGCTTCAGGATAATCTATGAGGTCAAGCTCCCTTTTTAGTGACGGAGAAAGTATATCCTCCATATAAGCTGTAACCGGTATGGCCTGATGCATAGTCTTTATAACAAGGTTGTTTGAAAGTCCCTTTACAAGCGGATATTTAGGCTGCATTGAGCCCATTATTTCAAGATAGTCTTCTGTTTTATAGTACTTTGGCTGTTCCATGCAAAAAGAAGAACCCTTTTTCTGTACAAGGCCTCTTAAAACAAAATATCCACTTCCCCTTACTGTTCCCAGCATGTAGGGCATATTAAAAAATGTAACATTCATCTCACCTGTAGAATCCGCAGCCTTAAAAGCAAGAATGCTTAAGTTTCTTACATGTCTTACCGCTGGATTTCCTACTGCCATAACCCTTACAGCAGCAACTTCTCCGGATACCAGATCAGATACATTCTTTATTTCTCCGCAGATGTCATAATCTCTTGGAAAATAATTAAGAAGATCCTCAACTGTTCTTACATTACATTTTTCAAAAAGGGCGCGGCTCTTATCGCCAACGCCCTTTAGTGAACTGATATTTTCAATTAAAGATGGATTTTTACTCTTTGAATTCATCCTTATTCTGCACTCACAATATAGTAGTAAATCGGCTGTCCGCCATACTGAACTTCGATGTCACAGTTTGAATACTTAGATGCAATTCTCTCTCTTAAAGCATTTGCCTCTTCTTCCTTAGTATCAGCACCATAGTAAAGACTTATAAGCTCAGTAGTATCATCAGCAATCTTTTCAATGATCATGTAGGCAACGTCTTCGATATCATTTCCAACGCCCAGGATTCCGCTGTCGCCGATACCCATGTAATCGCCCTGCTTGATCGTTACGTCATCAATAACAGTATCTCTTACGGCATAAGTAACTTCGCCTGTCTTAACAGCTCCGATAGCTTCCTTCATCGATGCTTCATTATCTTCAACTGACATATCAGGTATAAAGTTAATAGCAGCTGTAATACCCTGAGGCACAGTCTTTGTAGGAATTACAACGATCTTCTTATCGCTCTCCTGATCCTCAAGCATGATCTGAGCCTGATTTGCAGCAAGAATGATATTCTTATTGTTAGGAAGTACAAATACTGTATCAGCATTTACTTTTGCAGCAGCATCAAGGATATCCTCTGTACTGGGGTTCATTGTCTGACCACCCTCGATAACGTAATCGATTCCAAGACCTCTAAATACATCAGCAAGACCATCTCCTGCACATACAGCAACAAATCCCATATCCTTATGTTCGCCTAAAGGCATCTCATCATTGCCCTTTGTCAAAGAAGAGGTTCCATCCTTAAGCGGAATATCATCTCCCTTTGAATAAGTGGGAGTCTGCTCAGCAGCACCATTTATCTCAGTATCGATCTCAGCATAAGATCCGCTCTCAAGCTCATGGAAGAGCTTCTCTCTGTGCTCCATTCTCATGTTGTCTATCTTCATATTTGAAAGCTGACCGTACATAAGAGCTCTCTGGATAGCAAGACCGGGATCGTTTGAATGTACATGTACCTTGCAGATCTCATCATCTGCAACCATTACAATACTGTCACCGATAGATTCAAGGAATGCCTTGAAATCCATCTCCTGCTTAACATTTAAAGGCTTATTTAAAAGAACGATAAATTCTGTACAATATCCAAATTTGATATCTACTTCAGCTTCAGCAGTTGCCTGCTTGGGAGTAGGTGTAGCCGCTTCGACATCGATATGAACATCACTTTCTCTGCCCATGTAGATGTCAACAGCACCCTTAAGTACCTGAACAAGTCCCTGTCCGCCTGAATCAACAACACCGGCCTGCTTAAGAACAGGAAGCATTTCAGGAGTTTTAGCAAGAACCTCATCAGCGTATTTAACAACCTCGTCAAAGAAAACGCCGAGATCATCACATCCTTCTTTTGCAAGCTCTGAAGCTTTCTCACTTGCACCCTTTGCTACAGTAAGGATTGTACCTTCCTTGGGCTTCATAACTGCCTTATATGCAGTCTCTACAGCCTTCTCAAAAGAATCAGCGATAACCTGAGCATCAAGTTCGTTGTAATCTCTGATACCTTTTGTAAAACCTCTAAGGAGCTGTGACAAAATAACGCCGGAGTTACCTCTTGCGCCACGCATAGCTCCGGAATAAATATTCTTACTAAGTGTAACCATATCAACGTCATCGGGAAGATTCTGAACATCCTTAGCAGCTGACATGATAGTCATTGTCATATTAGTACCTGTATCTCCGTCGGGAACAGGAAATACGTTAAGTTCATTGATCCATTCTTTTTTTGCATTCAAATTACTTGCGCCTGCAAGAAACATCTTCTTAACATCAGACGCATTTATTGTGTTACTCAAAATTCCAATCCTCCTTGAATTTAATCGATGACGCGAACGCCCTCAACGAAGATATTGATCTTCTCTATTTCAAGGCCGGTGAATTCCTCAACCTTGTATTTAACATTATCTATAAGATTCTCTGTGACAGAAGAAATATTAACACCATAAGCAATGATTACGTGAAAGTCCAATGTGAGCTTACGATTCGGGGCAACAGAAACATTAATACCCCTCTTTATATTGTCCTTTTTCAAAAGACTGACGAAACCTTCTGCCATGTTGACATTAGCCATACCAACAATACCGAAACATTCATTAGCAACAGCACCTGCGTACTGGGCTATAACTTCATTATCGATAGAAATACTACCCATATGAGTATTCATTGAAGTAGACTTCATACTGCACCTCCATTTAATTCACATATATTGCATTATAAACTAAACCGGCTTAAAAAGAAAACATTTTTAAACTATTTTAGAACTAAACGAAAAAAGGATTCACTTTCGTGAACCCTTCCTTAATAAACATTGCAAAATAAATTATGCACGCTCTACAGCCTTTGATCTAAGGCAACTAGAGCAAACATTCATTCTCTTTGTTCCGCCGTTAACCTTAACTGCAACCTTATGTACGTTAGCATTCCAAGCTCTATTTGTCTTTCTATGGGAATGGCTTACGTTGTTACCGAAATGAACGCCTTTGCCGCAAACTTCACATTTAGCCATTTTGACACCTCCTTATAAGCCATATTTTTCTATCAACACGCGAATAATCAATTAAACTCAAACATATATCCGCAACATATGATAATATAACAAAAAACTTCTGATATTGCAAGTATTATTTTAAAAAATATATAGCTTATAAAAAGAATCAAATTATTAAGCTAAAGAAGTTTCAGGCATTCATATATGTGTCAAATTGTCTGAGAAGAATATTATATTCCTGGTTTATGAGATCACACATCTCGTGATCACCGCAAAGATTATCCGGATGATATATCTTCATAAGATCCTTGTATCTTTTTTTGAGCGCAATAAGCGAATTTACACCAAAGAAAAACACTTCAGCTCTGCTAAACTCATCTTCTCTGATGTATCCCTTCTCCTGCTCGAGCTTCTTCCATTCCTTCTCAAGTCTTTTCTTATCGGTGTTAAGTTTGTCAAAACCATCTTTCAAAATCTCGATCTGCTGGTCAAAAAGCACCTTATCATCTTTGAGCCTTTGTTTTTCGTGTTCGAGTGCGCTTCTTTCCTGTTGTAGATTTTGTCTGAAGTTTGCAATTTCATCCTCGATGGCTTTGATCTTGGAGTCAACCATTTTCTGCTCCTGTTCCAGGCGCTGGCTCTCCTTGAAAATCCAGAGCTTCATTTCATAAAGCTCCTGTTCCGATGCCGTGTCGATTCTCTCTTCTGTGCAATACTTCTCCATACGAACCCCCTAAATACAACTAACTACTCCAGGTTCTCTTCTTCCGGAAATGCAATGTTTGCAGCATTCTCATCATCCATGAGATTATTGCCGCGATTCAAAAAACGATCTGCGATATCGGGTACAAGATCAAGTACTTTGGTTACAGCATCCTGATTCTTGATATTTACAAGTTTTGTCTGACCGTTTCTGATAACAAGAACTGCACTGGGTGACATCTTAGCGGCAAATCCGCCTGCACCCGAATCCTTCTTGTCAGCATTACTTGAACCTGCTCCAACGCCAAAGGATACATCAACAAGTGGTAATATAATTGTGTCTCCAACCGTAGTTGCTTCGCCGACAACAGTTTTTGAGCCCAAAATAGAATGCATACCATCCATTAAAGAATCAATAACTGAATCGAAATTCTGATTTCCCATTTAAACTCTCCCCTGATTGGGCATTAGGTTATAAGGCCTATATGCCGGTTCATTTTATTTCACACTGCCGTTAAGAACCCATTATCTTCCTGAACCTTCTGATAGTTTTCTTAACGTCCTTATTAAAGTACAAAACAGCCGCTGCCCAGATTATGGTAAATATGCGTATACGGCCTCTGATATAGACATTTCCGCCTATTACCTGTCTTTCAAAATCAGGCTGCATATACACCTTGCCAACAAGCAGAGGATACAGGATTCCATATGCACTAAATATATCGGCCGTAGCTGCAACATCTTCCATCCCCACGAGAAGATTTATTTTGCACTTTTTCGGCAGGATCATCTTCAGCACTCTAAAAACCTGCTTTTTTGTAACCTCAAAAGCACGCTTAAAAATATCATTAGTCAGTGTGTTTTTAATCATGTTTATCTTAGCATATATGCTAGATATTGTACATTGAATTTTTTTGAGTACATTTTGTGGTATTTTTACGATATCGCACAAGATGCTGAAAATATTATGAAGAGTATCCAAAAATGACTTATCATCTTCCTCTTCATCATCAAAGTCATCTTCTTTAGATTCTTCGTCATCTGCACCTTCACCGGAATCATTCTTTTCAAAAGCTTCATTTAATTCTCTATCATTATTCATACTCTCATCATTTGTACTGCCTTGATCAGAGCTTGTTTTATCTTCAGATGATTCTTCCTTTGTTTGATCATCCGTCTTGTTTTCAAGGTCCCCCAGATCTTCCATCTCTGTCTGAATATCTTTTTTATCTTCAAGATCATTGCCGCTTTCTTCTTTATTTCCCTTTTTGGAAGGAAAAACCTGAAAGAATAAAACCTTCACTTTAAAGTTTAGATCATCGGGATATTCTATACTTCCTCTTACTAAATAAAGAAGCCAGTGAAAGGATGCTTTTGCATATATATTATCCTTTAGCTTATCAGCTTCTTTGCCGAAATCCGTCTCATCAATCCTGGCATCAACTGCATATCTTATCGGTACAAATAAAACAAGCAGGATAAGTACAAGAAGTACAGCAAGGGCAACAAGAAGTACAATCCCTATTATTTTAAGTATAGATAAAAAAGTCGCCATAGAGAAAAACCTCAATTCATAGTGCTAAGAAAGCCTGCAAGATCACCTGCCATTTGTGCATTTGCAGCTTCATCACTTATTTTGATCAAAAGTTCCAGTGCTTCTTCGTAGCTCCCGGCAATCCCGTAGACCATGATTGGATGCCTTAAATAATACTTTTGCTTTAAAAAAGCACAGTGCATAATTTCGAGCTGATTGCCTTCTCCGCCTTCAGATTCGGTGATAACAAAAATGCCAAACTGACCTGCTCCATGCTTTAGTTTCCATTTCACAAGTCTTTCATTCTTTATGGAATTTCCAACATACAGATGTTTATAAAATCTGCAAAATCCCTTTATGTTCAATATGCGCTCCTTTAATCAACGCCAAAGTACGTATCAAAAATTCTCTTTGCTATAGGCACGGCAAACTCACCGCCGGATCCTGCATTCTCAACTATAATCGTAACCGCAATCTGCGGGTTTTCGCAAGGAGCAAATCCGGTAAACCATGCATGTGAATCAGATGATGAAGTCATAAACTCAGCAGATCCTGTCTTTCCTGCGGCAGAGTATGTAAGCCCTTTAAGCCTGGTTGCTGTTCCCGAATTAACAACTTCTTCCATTAGCTGTTGTAAAAAATCTGCCTCATCTACAGATAAAAGCCTTTTATAGTTTTCGGTGTCATATTTTTTTATTACTTTGCCTTCGGCACTTACTACGCTGTCAATAAGCCTTGGCTTTACAAGCATTCCGTCGTTTGCGATAGCCATTGTGATCATATTAAGATGAAGAGGCGAAATAGTATCTGTTCCCTGACCTATCGCAAGCTGCATCATATCTCCAGAAGACGTGTTTTCATCACAGTTTGCATTTGATACGGATGCGCTCATATCCCAGGGGATGACATCGCCAAACATCAGATCCTTTAGAGTATTGTTAAAGCTGCTTTTGTCTAGTGTAAGAGAAATATTTGCAAAAGCAGAATTACATGACTTTGCAAAAGCCTTGGTAAAATCGAGCTTCCCGTGATTTTCACCGTGATAGCAGTTTATGGTATCCGACCCGTTTGAAAAGCTTCCAGTACATGTAAATGAAAAGTCTTTGTAGGCCTCATGGTTTTCTCTGTAATATTCCAGTGCTGTAATAATCTTAAATGTTGAGCCCGGAGGATACAAGCCCTGAGAGACTCTGTTTAATAGCTCGGTATTTCCATCGTCTTTTGTAAGCTCATCCCAGTCTCTTTCTATACTGTTAGGATCAAAATCGGGTTTTGATACCATAGCAAGTATACGTCCTGTCTTTACCTCGGTCACTATAACAGCTCCCTTGTGCGCTGATAAAGCATCATAGGATGTCTGTTGAAGATTGGTATCAAGAGATGAGTAAACATTGTTACCCGGATATTTTTCGCCGTTATCGTAGGCCTTAGCTTTTTGGGATAACGAAATATCACTGTTTATCAGGTAGTAATTGGCAAGGTCCTCTAAGCCGCTTCTTCCGTTTGTTGCAAATCCTACCGCATGCGCAAATACTTTTCCAAAGGGATAATCTCTTTTTTCATCGCCATTTTCATCAGTCAGTGTTACTGCAAGCTCTTTACCATCCGACGAATAGATGGTTCCTCTGGTATTTTGCTTCTTAAGGAGTGCCTGATGAGCATTATAACTGTTGTCGATCATTTCAACCTTATGCGTATAGGCATAAACACTTATATATACGAGCATTGTAATAAATATGATTATGTTAAAGGCGCCTATAAAGATAATTGAATATGGTTTATTCTTTTTTTCCAACAGCTTCTCCTCTCTTTTTCCTAAGGTAATCCTGATATCTCTCATCGCTTCTTACAAGGCATTCTCCTTCAATAAGAGAAAGCATTATTATGGTCACAACGACCGATGTTCCGCCGTAGCTTACAAGCGGGAGTGTTACTCCTGTAAGCGGAATAAATTTGGAATTGCCTCCGATCGTCAAAAATACCTGGAAAATATATGTCACACCAAAGCCCACGCACATAAGTCTTCCAAAATCATTTCTTATTTTGTAGGCTTCCAGCAATATCATAATAAATGTTGAAAGACACACAAGCGCGATGCAGCTTGCAAAGATGATCCCAAGCTCCTCTGCGATCGCTGAAAATATAAAGTCAGCTTCAACATATGGAATCGATGTTGGAGTTCCCGAATAAAGGCCAAGACCAAAGGCTCCGCCACCGCTTATTGCAAAGAGTGATTGTGATATCTGATATCCTCCGGTTTCAATGCTTGTCCAGGGATCAAGAAACGCATTAACTCTGGTTCTTATGTGAGGAAAAATATTATATGCAAATACGCTTGCAAATGATCCGAGCAAAAGACCACCTGCAAAATAGAACGGATTATTCGTTGCAACCAATACTATGCATAAATAGACAACAAAGTAAATAAGCGCACTTCCAAGATCCTTTAACAAAACAAGGATTATCACATGAGCTGCCGCAACAGCTGAAGCTAAGGCAACTGTCTTAAAATCATTTTTCATGGATAAAACGGAAGAAGCGAAGAATACGAAAATGAGCTTTCCAAGTTCGGAAGGCATAAAGGTGATCCCGAATATGCTGAAATTGATCCTTGAACCGTTTGCAACCTGTCCATATAAAAACAGGACAACCAAAAGCATAAGCCCAAGTCCTGCAAAGAACCAGCCTGCCCTTTCAAGAAATTCCATCCTGAATAAAAGCTCCGGTATAACGAATGCCAGGATAATTGAAACCGACGCTATGAGAAACTGCCTGATGCCTCTTCCATAAGATATTCTGGTTAGAACGATCATTCCAACCATGAGAAGAAAGCACATATTATTGATGATCAGCCTGTTTCCGTCAGGATAAACCATTTTAAACAAAGATGTAGTGAGCAAAATAGCAACCATCTGTATCATACAAAGAGCGAAATATCGCTTGCTTCCGGTCCTTGCAAAAATCTGGATAAAAAGAGAAAACTGAGTAGCAAACAGAAGAAAGATCTGAATGGCATACAGAGGCTGTCTTCTCTTTTCTCCCCTGTAGATAAAAACCAGATAACTAAACATTGTATATAAAACAGCACATAGTGCTATTACATATTTTGATATTTCAGTAACGTATAATTCCATGTCTTCCCCAAATCAAAACCTTTATAGATCAAGTAGCACTTTTTTCAAAATGCCCTGCAGTATAGTCCATTTCAGAAAGGAACTGACTGTTTTTCATATCCCCATCAAAAACAAGTCCCTCATAGGCTTTAAGGATTTCTAAGGTCTCATCCCCGTTTTCTGTAGTAAAATCCAAGCGATAGGCTACGCCGTATTTACCTAAGGCCCTATCAATCTTGTCCATTTTCTTAAAAAGTGAAGTGGACGCACTGTTATAAATAACATTATTGCAATATCTGCAATCATAAACAACAGGCATAGTTCTGCCTGTTCTGTCAATAAGAGACGCTTTGCTATAATCAGTGATGCTTCCGCGAAGGCCGCTGCATTCTTTAAGCGTATTTCTTACGCAGTTTGCAGAGATCATCATAGGTACCTTTCCATATATCTGATATGCAAAAAGGCTTTCATCTTTAATACTACCTAAAGCATTTACAAAGTCACAGTTTTTAAGTATATCTTCCTGCTCATGCAGATTAAGCTCAAGAGGAAGATTAAATTCCATTTCGTTAAAGGCAAGTGTCTCATACATCGAAAGTGCATGATGATTCCATACATAAAGTCCGTAATCAGCAACTATCCTGCCCTTATATCCAACGCTTAAAATATAAGAAAGCTGTTCAAGGTTTCTTACAAGAACTCCCTTTGCGATGCCTTTATTAGTATACTCAATAACCTTATCTATATCTTCATAATAAGATATACTCTGTTCTGCTCTGCACACATATGGAAGCGCTATGAAAATATTGCTCTCACCATGCTCAGGGATATCTTCTCCAAGAAGGATTATCCTGCTATCAACATATATTCTTGAAATACAGCTATTAGCTAAAGCTCTTTCACATACCTTCTTTAGCTGATCTGCATTAAGGACGCTTACATACATCTTCTTTGAAAAATCAGGATCAGAAGGTAAAAATCCTTTATGATCATCTTCATTTTCTGATTGAGGCTCATCACTATGCTGTATATATCCTCTCTTTTCAAGGATTGCTTCTTCAAGTAGGCTTATAGCATCTCTTCTTAGCTCATTAAGCTGCTTTACCGGAATAAAGATGTTATCGCCTTGTATATTTAAATTAAATTCCTCGATATAGAAATCGGAATCTCCGAATTTACGAAGCTGCTTTTCGCAATCAGCTTCAGACATAGGTCTTTTCTGTGCAAGCTGAACTTCGCTTCCTGCAGCTGTAACACTTACCTTTTCGCCAAAAATAGTTGTACTTAGTGTTAGAGATGCTTTTTCCCCCGCACAAAGGCTACACACAAGATTTACAGGCATCTTTAGCTTCTTAACAAGATACTTTTCTCTTATATTAGCTGTAACATTATCATCAGAGCCGTTATAAGCGGGATTACCAAGTGTGACCATCTCTTTTCCGTTATGCCTATAGTAATATCCTTCTCCGATTTCAGTTCGCAGATACAGATGCGAAAGGATAGCCTTATCTTCCTTAGAAGATGTGATCTTAATACCTGTATCACGATCAGGCTCTGCAAAGCCCTTTTTTGAAAGCTCGTCATAGTATTTATCTATAAGTTTTCTGTATACAGAAGTTACTCCCGCAGCATATTCAGGCTTTTTCATGCGCCCTTCAATTTTAAACGAATCAATACCTGCTTCAATAAGCTCGGGAATTCTGTCGACAAGGCACATATCCTTAAGACTTAAGGGATAGCATTCATCACAGCTTGCGCTCTTGTACGGAAGTCTGCAGGGCTGAGCGCATTTTCCTCTGTTTCCGCTTCGGCCAC
>Ga0310691_10002670_pt1 | contig 22935 bp, 20 predicted proteins | sample 176DNAGHGlowgp2_FD_203887 | JGI IMG/M metagenome (GOLD analysis project Ga0310691, IMG submission 203887) | Sheep rumen microbial communities from Palmerston North, Manawatu-Wanganui, New Zealand - 1766 DNA GHGlow gp2 (v2) (version 2) | ecosystem: Host-associated > Mammals > Digestive system >...
CCTGCCATTCCTGGATTTGTCTTTGCACGTGAGCAACGCAGTGTTTTAGCCGATTTCATCAAGGAAATGTGGGCCATGCACGGGGTGAAAGTCTATTTCGCTCGCGAACATGCCAGTGGTCAGGATATGGGTTCACAGGCTGGCATGTCAGCCCGTCAGATATTTCAGAATTTAGACCCGCTCATCGTGCCCGACAAGCAGATGGAAGACTTCATTTTCATCTGCCAGCAGGACGAAGACAAAATCCGCTACCTGCAACCCAATGAAATCAGTCTGGTGCCAGGCGACAAAATCCGTATTCATGGAGGACTCTTCGACGGTCGCGAAGGCGAACTGATAGAGGTGAAGGGCATGAAGAAGAAACAATTAGTGGTGAGGATTTCAGACATGCTTGCCGTGGCAGCAGTGAACATCGAGCCCAAACTGATTGAAGTGATAGAGCGCAGGAGTGAGAAAGAGGACAAACAGAGTGCTGACAGCGGACAAGCAACGGCTCTGACAGAGCGAGAGGTGCGCGAATATGTGGATTCGCTGAACGAACTTGCCGAGAACTACATCCTGCGCAAGGACTTACTGGCTGACAAGGCAGATGCAGTGGTACGCATGAAGATTCTGCTGAACCGACTGACAGGACTGGTGGCAAAGGACAAATTTCTGAAAGCAGGCGTGTATGTAAGTCTTGTATTGGGGTATGCAGCCACGGAGCGACCTTCGGAGATGAAGCAATGGAAGGAGAAGGCATTGCACTTTGCTGAGAAACTGCCAGAAAGCATTTTCAAGTCGGAACAACGCTTGCGCTTGGCATTAGCCCTGAACGACACGGACTGTTTGGAGAAGGCAAAAGCGTTTATTCGCGAGATGCCTCGTCCACTTTCCATCAAAGGGAACAAGCTGGTGAAAAAGTGCGAATCCATCGAGAGATTTTTGCACAACAAGGCATAACGAAGAATCCCCGAGCTCATCTGCTGAACTCGGGGATTCTTGATTTACGAGCAAGGAAAGAAAAACTCCTAACTGCTCATTCCTAATTCGAAAGATAGTATCCTGCATACCATTCTGCAAAGGCACGGAGACCCATGCGGAGTGGAGTGGCTGGTTTGAAGCCGAAGTCTTGCTCCAGCGGAGTGGTGTCGGCGTATGTGATAGGCACATCGCCTGGCTGCATAGGCACCAGTTCCTTGTGTGCCTCGAAGTCGTAATCTTCGGGAAGCACCTTGGCACGAACCAACTCTTCTTGCAGGATGGTTACGAAGTCAAGCAAGTTCTCTGGCGAATTGTTACCAATGTTATACACCTTGTATGGTGGAATTGGCAGTCCATCTTCACCAGTCTGCTTCTCAGGCGCATGTTGCATGACGCGAACCACACCTTCCACAATGTCGTCCACAAAGGTGAAATCGCGCTTGCAGTGGCCATAATTGAAGATTTGAATCTTCTGGCCAGCACAGAGCTTGTTGGTGAAACCAAAGTAAGCCATGTCGGGACGACCAGCAGGACCATACACCGTGAAGAATCGCAGTCCTGTGCTTGGTATGTTGTAGAGCTTGCTGTAAGCATGTGCCATCAGCTCGTTGCTCTTCTTGGTGGCTGCATAGAGCGAAACAGGATTATCCACTTGGTCATCCGTGCTGTAAGGCACCTTTTTGTTGCTGCCATACACACTCGACGAAGAGGCATAAACAAGATGCTCCACGCCTTGATAATTGTCTAAGTCTGTATTTGGCTGTTGACCTTTGACCAATTCCAGAGAATGGCGGCAAGCCTCCAAGATGTTATAGAAACCAACGAGGTTGCTCTCAATGTAAGCACCAGGATTGGTGATGCTGTAGCGAACACCTGCCTGAGCAGCGAGATTCACCACCACATGGAATGGATAGCAAGCAAAGGTGTCATCAATCAGAGCTTTGTCGGCAATGTTGCCCTTCACCATGATGAAGTTCTCAAACTGTTCCAACTCCTTCAGGCGTTCTTCCTTTATATGCACATCGTAGTAGTCGTTCATGTTGTCGATGCCGACGACACGGATGTCTTTCACCTCCTTGAGAAGTTTCTTGGCAAGGTTGCTGCCAATGAAACCTGCTGCACCCGTGACGAGTACAGTCTTTCCTGTTAAATCTATATTGTAATTAACCATATATTGACTGAATTATTTGAATCGTTCTTGTGCTTCCTTGTAGGTGTCGAGACTGCCAATATCAAAGCGTCCTGCATTCATGGGCCATGCGTGCATGGTGGTATGTTCCACCATGAAATGCGCCAAATTGCCTGGAGCATCAAACCCACAACCATTGTCGATGGATGTCATGATGGTCGGTATGTCTTCCTTGCGATAGAAATAGAAAGGAGGCACCGCCCAATGGCTCTTTGGCTCTTGCGGCTTCTCTTCCATGTTGAGCACACGGTTGTTTTCGTCGAGGACTACGACTCCAGTGCGTTGCAGCTTCTCAATCGACGGTTGCTCATGGCACATGATGCAACTTGTTCCTTTCTCCTTTGCGAACGCCACAAAGTCGCGGAAAGTGAAGAAAAGGATGTTGTCGGCAGCCACCACTAAGAGGTCGTCCTTACAAACACCATCTTCAGTGTCCTTGGCAAGTGCGTCGATAGCCAGCAGGAGGTCTTTCACTGCTCCAAGACGGGTTTCGTTCGTCTCTGTGCCATCATCCACAATACGGATAGGCTTCTGATAATGAGTGCCTTTCGCCCAATCCTCAAAAATATGAGCAAACTTATGGTTGGTGACAATCACGTGTTCATCCACCTCAGGAATCGTGTCGATGTCATCGAGCATACGCCCAAGAATGGTGCTATTGCCAATCTTCAGCAGCGGCTTTGGAAAATTCTTGGTCAGCTCACCCAAACGAGTGGCATAACCAGCAGCAATCACTATGTTTTTCATCTTTTCTATACACCCTAAAGAAATTGGCAAAATAGACGAAACTAAAATTTAGTACATTTAGCCTATTTCTTTAGGAGATTATTGTATTGTGAGATTTTGCGTTAATTTGTTGACTTGTTCAGTTAATCATTCACAAACCGAGCTCCGTCGTCTGGCTTCACGAAGAACACCGCAAACGTATTCTCGTATTCTGGGAATTGCTCCAGGTATTGACGAGTGAGTTCTTCCTTGATTTGTTCCTTATGAGCAGGATTGATGAGTGCAATGCAAGCTCCCTTGAAACCAGCACCAGAGAAACGACCGCCATAAATGCCTGGCAATGAGCGCATAATCCGATAGATGGCTATGAGTTCAGGACTTCCACATTCATAATTATGGATGGAACTCTCACAACTGTCAAAGCTCAACTTTCCGAACAAGTTCAGATTACCACTCTCCCATGCAGTCACGCCCTGACGCACACGGCGATACTCTGAATAAAAATGCTCCGCACGACGTGCAAAGCGGTTGGGCATCATGTCGCGAGTACGCTCAAACGTCTCCTTCGGAATGTCGCGAAGGAAAGTCTTGTCAAACACCTTCAGCGGTTGGTCTGTATAAGCCAACATATTCCATGCAGCCGTCTTACATTCCGACACACGCAAATTGTAATCGCTCGAAACCAACGAACGAGTCAAGCCCGAGAAGAAAATGCCGATTTCCATGTCTGGCATGTTCGGATTGCGCTTGATGATACGATATTCGTCTGAGTCACAATCCAAGAACAGCAGGCCGTCCTTCTGTCCAAGAGCGATACACGCCTGATCGAGAATACCGTTATTCAGACCCACATACTCACGCTCTGCTTCCGAAGCAATCTTCACGATTTCCATCGGTTTCAGTTCAATGTCGTTCGCCTTGGCAAATGCCATCACGTATGCTATCAGTACGGCAGCACTCGACGACAGGCCACCAATAGGCAGAGAACCTTGAATGACACCATCAATGCCACGACGTAGCACAAATCGTTTACGCAACGCATACTTAGCACCGCGGGCATAATCGCCCCAGTTGCCTTGTTTTACCTGCGAATTAGCCGCAATGTCGAAATCCACCAGCCCTTCAAAGGTACGTGATTCCAAATGCACCAGGCTGTCATTCCTCGGCGTGAACCACAAATCCACGCCCTTGTTAATGGCGAATCCCGTCACCAGTCCGTGCTGGTGATCCACATGCGCCCCCAGCGGACAAACTCTGTATGGAGAAAAAATATGAAATTGATGTTCCATATCGTTTTTGTTTTCCTTATAGTTTTCGTTATCGTTTTCGCTCCTCCTCATCCACGACATGACCAAAAGCAATCTCATCCATCATCTTCGTCTTGTCCCCTTCCTTCTTGTGGATGAAATGGTTAATCATGCATTGGACACAGATCCAAAGTACAATTTCAATGAGGAAAATCAATGTGTAGTTCACACCCATCCTAACCCCGACAATGGCAATAGTGATATAAATAGCAGAAAGCACTAATAGGGTTCCCATCACCCAACGAATTCGCATACCTGTACGAAGCAATTTGTGATGAATGTGATTCTTATCTGGAAGAAAAAGCGGGTCATGACGACGAAAACGAGAAAACACAACCCTCACAATGTCCAACATTGGGAGAAGAACCGTGGAAAAGCCCATCAGAATCATACCACGAGGAAATAGATGAGTCGATTCCTTTGTCATATAGATGAGCAAGAAGCTAATCAGATAACCTATCGTCAAACTTCCCGTATCACCCATGAAAATTTTCCTGCCCTTTTCTGCACTACCAAACACATTAATATACCAAAACACCACAAGAATTCCAAGAGTAGCGAAACAAAGCATATTGAACACATACTGCTGTTTGATAGCACTTGCACATCCCAATGCAAAGATGGCAATACAACTCAAGCCAGAAGACAGGCCGTCAATTCCATCAATCAGATTAATAGCATTCGTAATATAAACCACAATAAACATCGTCAACGGAATGCCAATCCACGGACTCAACTCATGAATACCTAACAGCCCCCAAAGATTATTAATCCATAAGTCAGACAACGGAAACAATGCTGCACTAAGGATTTGAACACCAAACTTCTTCTTGTAGCTCACTCCTACCAAGTCGTCCATCAAGCCAACAAGGTACAACATAGTTAACCCTGTTATCAAGAACATATAACGAACCAACAAAAGCATATTGTCACCTTTCATGATCTTATGATCCAAAAGATAACTACATGCCAGAGTGAATGTCACCGAAATCAGAATCACTGGCAGAAAGGAAACTCCTCCCAGTCTTGGCACAGGAACCCGATGCACCTTCCTCTTATTCGGAATGTCGTACAAGTTCTTTTGCAAACTAACCCTAATGATGCGGGGAATGACAATCCATCCTAAAATGAAGGATATGAAAAAGGTAGTTAATATTGTAATGAATGTGTACATGCGTATTTATATTTTGAACATTGATAGACCATATTAGCAATGATGTCTTTTCCGAAAATACAATTCACGCATTTTATAGACATATCGCAAACTAAGCAATGGAGTACTCGAATAGATACCGTTCTTTTTCAAAGCCTTTTTGTGCTCTTTCATAATTTGCCAACGACTATGAAGATTTTCGTTTGAGGCTCCACCTGCGCGCATGGTCACAAAATCTTTATTCACATACAATGTCTTTATTCTATTGACATAAATAAGTCTAAGAAGATTCTCAAAGTCAGCAGCAATCTTGAAAGAAGTATCAAAAAAGCCATATTTTTGATAAACAGCACGTTTGCAGTAAAAGGATGGATGAGCAGGCATAAATCCTAATCGCATAAGACCTCGTCGGAATATCTTTGAAGAATAATAACGCGTACATTTATTTAAATCCCTATCTTTAACATAGTGAATATCTCCATAACACGCATCAATATCATTCTCTTCAAAAATATTAGCTATTGTCTTAAGTGCATCATCTGAAGTATAGAAATCATCCGAATTCAGAATGCCCACAATCTCGCCTGTTGCCATTCTGAGTCCTTTATTCATCGCATCATAAATCCCTTTATCCTTTTCACTAATCCATTTCATTCTACCTCCAAACAGAGGTTCATACTCCTTAATAATATCAACAGTAGCATCGGAGGACAATCCATCTACAACTATATATTCAATATCATGGTAGTTCTGTCGAAGAATGCTATTAAAAGTATCTCGTACAGTTGCAGCACTATTATATGTTGCAGTAATAATTGTTATCTTCATCCTATTATTAAGAATTGATGATTCTGTTTTTTTTGAATGTTGCCGGGTTCCCTCTGTAAATGCAAAAGGCATCTAAATCATTACTTGCAACAGAATTTACGGATAGAACACTATGAGAATGCATTGTCACTCCCCCACAAACTATGCATTTTGCTCCCACCCAAGCTCCATCTTCCAAATGTATCTCTCCTATCATCAAATCGAATGTGCTTTTTGCATAATTGTGGTTTCCACATAGCAGTAAAGCACCTTGAGATATGACAACATTATTACCAATTTCCACCTTGGTAAGATTATCTATCCACACATTTTCACCAATCCACACATAATCACCGATTTCAAGATTCCATGGATACTTGATATTAACACCAGGTTTAATGACAACGCCTTTACCTATTTTTGCTCCAAAAAGAATCAACAGCCACTTTTTCAAAAAAGAGGAAGGATTCAGGGGACAAATAAAAAAAAGGACATTCGTAAAATACCACAGGAAACGTTTGGCAAAGTTACCACCTGTATTAAACCAGGAATTATTATATCTTGACAAGTCCGTTTTTTCCTGTCTCAGAATCTTTGGGTCCTGCATAAATGCTATTGACTTATTTCTTCTAATATCTTTATCAACTTCTCTGCCCTTTGCTCATAGTTGTCGAATTTCAAGAGCTGTTTTTCTCCATTTTCAACAAGTCTTTGGGCATATTCTTTGTCCTTAGCAACCCTATAAATGGCCTCTACAGCAGCCTCGGGATTTACAGCATCATAATAACATGCAGCATCTCCACACAAGCCATGAGCAAACTCTAAATCTGTTGTAACTATAGGAATCCTCATACGCATCGCTTCAGGGTAAGTTGCGGAAAAACATTCCATCAGTGTAGGTTGAAAGGCTATATCCGCTTGTTGGTATAAAGAAGGACATTCTGCTATATCTACCTTTCCGATAAAAAGGAAATGTTCTTTTAAAGACTCTTCTAATGGTGGAAAATCTTTTTCGTTTATTGTATATACAAAACGGAATTTGAAATCGGCATATTTCTTCATTAAAACTCTTGCAATGTCAATCGCTATCGCAAGATTCTTATGAGGATAAAAAGTAGAAATCGTAAGCAAAGTAGTACCATCATATTCTGGAAGTTCAAAACTTTTCCAATTTTGGGGATGGTCAAACACTTGATTATAATAATTGGTTACAGAGAACACCTTAATATCTCTCCCTAAAAGATTAGGAAGCATTGACGAAATATATGGATTTTCAGAATAAAAACACTTTGAACTGAGTTTAAAAGCTCTTGTCCAAATTTTATATAATACTTTTTCTTTGAATGTCCGTTTTTTGTAGTATGGAGAATCTGTCAATAACAACTGAGCACGAGCAAATCCACACAGATGAGGACTATGAGGTATCCATCGCGATGGACCAAACACAGTTAAAACGGCATCTATATTTTCCTTTTCAACAAGTTTATCTAAAAATTGATCCCTTCCAAAAGCTAATGTGTTAAAATTATTCTTGATATTATATTCGAACACTTTAACATTCTCATATTTTTCTATTTTTTCACTTTTTATCCATAATACAGAAGAAAGTACACATACAAATTGGTGATGATTAAACTTATATAATTCAGAACAAATTGAATCAACAACTTGTATGGCTCCTCCGACTTTTATATTTGAAGCATTGATAAGAAATATCATTTATTTATACTTTTGAGCAAGGACCTTCTTTTATTGGACTTTCTTTTCCTAACAATAAACATTCAGACAATTTAATCAAATTATTTGCTGCAACTTGAGGACTCCAAAGTTCTGTTATTGTTTTAAAAGATTGAATCGACAACTTATATCGTATTTCTGGATTATCCAATAGCCATTTAGCCTTTTGGTATAATGAATTCAAACTTCCAGATTCAAAAATACATCCATTTTCACCATCTTTTATTAAAAATGGTATAGAACCTATTTTATCACTACCAACTACAACACAAGCGTTACTCATAGCTTCATTAGTAACAGCTCCCCAACCTTCACGTCGATCAGAAGTAAATAAAAAAATATCATGTCTTTTCATCGCATCTAAGACCTCACTATTCTTCACAGCACCTTTTAAATGCACGACGTCTTCCAGATTGTGTTTTTTTATTAATGTTAGACAATTGTCATAATCTTCACCATTTCCATACATGTTTAACTCAAAACAATAACCTTCATTTTTTAATTTCTTAGCTAACAATATCGGAAGTTCTGGGTGTTTCAGTTTAATAAGTCGTGCACACCACAAAAGCCTCACCTTTTCGCCTTCTTTTCCTTTCATCGTTAAACAATCTTGTTTTTTATTAACCATAGGGAAATATCCCCATTTAAAACAACGATTTCTAAACATACCCAAACGAAGGTGATCACTTGCAGCAAAAGCACTTGAGCAAAGTTTAAAATGATTTAAATTAGTATATTTGAAATAGTAATACATGTACTTTAGTAATTTTGGAGACAACACATTTATTATTCCTTTTTTTAGCCATCTCTCAGAACAATTAAAAGTTAACAAGCCCCTTTTCAATCGTTCTTTCTCATAAACTAAAGTGGTAATTCCTCCAAAAATAGCAACATCAGAACAAACAGACAGTTCTTTAGCTATTGCTAATTGTTCTTTATCCTCAAATGCCTTGATTAAATATGGTCGATCTGAATAATCTTCATACCCTAGTGTTTTTCTGAATTTAGGCATACTAGTTGTTGCGACAAAGTAAAAATTCCGATCTGTAAGATTGTATAATTCATCGAAAACCTGGACTAAATGATGATTTAGATAATTTGAGAAAAAAACTATTGTCATAAATAATAAGAAAGTAAATTACGGTAGCCAGTTTATTGTACCTAAAACTCTTCAGCTTATTTTCAATTCCTTTAAGGTTCTGCTAGAATTTGTATAGATAGATGTCCATTCTGTCTGCTGGAAGTCTCCACCTAAAACACAAAAACCGTTCAGAAGCTGTTGCAACAGCATTGATTCCCTTCTTTGATGTTTAAGGACTTTCCATGTTTAAGTTCAATTGGGTAGTTACTCACATGAAATATAGAAGAAACCATGGGAAATTAGATGCTTTACACACAAATTCTTGTAGAAGCGTTTGAAAAAATTTTATTTTGAGGAACCAATCTTATTTAATGAGATTTCTATTTTTTTTGTTGCTATAAGAAAAACAAATAAATAAGAAAGGCAAGTTCCAACAGTATAAGCAAAACTACTCATGAGATCTCCACGAAGAATAAATATAATAGAGGCTAATACTATTAAGTATATACCAATAAGCAAAGTGTATTCATTTTTCTTCCTTCTATATTTATACCAATAATTACAATCTAAATTAGCAGTAAACCATGCTATAAATATCGTAAAAACAAACACTCCATAATATCCAAAATTAACGTATCCTTCACCAAAATACGGCATCGATATATTCGAAAAAACATCGAACTGTTGACTCGCCATATATGCTCCACTACCAATAGGTTTTGTGGGCCAAATTGAACGTGGAACAAAAAAGAATAGTACACCTAATAATTGTCTGCCATTAGTAATTAAGTGCATTTTTATAGCCGTCATAAACTCCTGACTAGAATCAAAATGCATTGTGTACAAATAATCCAAACTAAATTCTGTCTCAATCTCTCCATTATAATGTCTAAAATTATCCAGAAATGGGAAAATAACAAGAATTCCCAAAGCCATTAAAAAGACAAACACATTTTTCCTTTGGAAATAAGTAAACCTTGTTAATATGACTGGTAACCAGTACATGGCAGCTGCATTGCGTGAAAGTCCCGTCGGAAAAACAGCTAATAGCATTGAAAAAAACAAATACACACGAACCTTCTTGTTTGTGTGAAGAAAAATCGATAATAAATAGCAACAAAAAGGAATCGGTCTTATAATCTTATCGAATATCAAAGCTTCCATTTGTGATCCAGATCCTATGCTAACAAACCCACCTGCCTCACCTTCTTGTATTCCCCGAAAAAACAAACGGTTTGGATTTCCACCAACACGCAGAAATACAGCTATTAATGCAAATATCGATAAAAACAACAGAATTCTATCTCTTGACAATTTGTTTTTAGGCGAGTGAGTTAAAGTTTTCGTGGTTTTTGTTTTCTTAAACGAGTGTATTTTATAACGTGTTGTATATAAGTATATGATATTATATAGGAAAAGGATAGCAAGAGTTAGAAATTGAAATGATTCATAATCTTCTGGTTTAAAATCAATAAAAAGAGACGTTACTACAACACCCTTAGAATACTGGAAGGCGTTTGCTAGAACAAAAAATAATAGAATAAAAAGATTCAATAGTTTATATAAAGAAAATGACTGATTTGAATATGCAAAAAGAGAGAAAGAAGTAATGAATGTATTAATTGTCGCGGTAATAAGAAAGGACGTGCTAATATTTCGCATAATTAGCATATTAGCGAAAACAAAAAGAGCAAAAAAAAGTGAGTAATAAAAATTCTTCATAAATATTGCTAAATATCATCCTTAACATTCTTATGAATAGTGTACATTCTATCGTTTTTTCTTATTATCACATTTCCGATAAGCTTTAAACGCATGGTGTGTCACACGCTTTTCTATTGGAGGTAACTGCATATAGTCATTAAAAATTGTATGAAGCCATGTATCATATCCCACGTATGCATCGAATTCAACATTCTCAAACGGTAAACGTACAACCCTAGTTATGTCTTTCCCATACACATAATCACGATTACCATAGGCAGTCCAAACCACATTGGCATATTTCTCAAAAGATTCATTCTTGTACGTTAAGCCTACATTATTTATAATCCTCACCATTTTGCTGATGCTAACTTTTTTTAATACAAAATGAGCTAATCTCAGAATCAGATTTTTCACGGGATTTCTACCTGTACTAATCGAAACCTGTTTAAGCATCAAAATATTCTTAAAAAATTCAACCTTTTTAACAACCTTTAAATAACGCCCGTCATCAGGCATCCTGTCTAGAGGAAAAACATCTATATTTATACCTATGTGTACAGGATTTTCCACCAGTTCTATCCATAATGTTTCGTTGTCAAAAATTTTAGTAAAAGGGATGGTGCATTGAGAGTTTGTATTAAAATTATAGACTTTATACTGGGATCTGTCTTCCTTTTCATACAATGTCAGAAATCTATTGTACTCAGAACGGGTCATAACAATATCAATATCGTCATCCCAAGGAATATATCCCTTATGTCTTACAGCACCTATTAAAGTGCCATAAGCAATAGAATAAACAATATTATTTTGATGACAAAAAGCATCAACATGCTGTAATATTTCAATTTGTATTTTTTTCAGCTCAGTATCAGAAACTTCTTTCATTTTATTCTTTATAAAAAAAACATTCAAACAGCGTAATCCAAACTTGGAAAACAAAAAATGTTATTATTATGGAATACAACAGTACAACTTCCTTATCATCAACCGAATTGTTACATTTCCCATTTTTTCGATTATTACGACTGGTCGTACCAACAAGAGGTAAAAGCTAAAAATGTTTGGTCTTACCAACGACCTTTCATCAATTGATATATACTCACATAACGATTTGGAAATATTTTAAAGAAAAAACCTTCTATGTGATATTTGATAGATGATGCTCGACAAAGAGATTGAAAAAGGAATTGTTTCTTATACAATAATTCATTAAACTTTAATTGCTCCTTCTTATTGTATAGACAAATAATTGATAAAGCATTATTAAGAAGGAGAGAGATAAGTGAATCATATACCTGTCGTAATGAAACATCCAGTTCTGGCACATGCTCTCGACTAAAGATATAATGGTTTTCAGCTATTAAAACATTATCGTACGCTCTCTTTAGACGGGGTATCTGGGTTATTGAGTTCAAATCACAATATACATGATAGAGAACCTTGGGAATAACGACAACCGATCGCACATGCCATAGCAAACGAGGAGTTAACTCACTATCCTCATGGTAAATATTTGGCAAAAAATGAAGATTGTAGTCATTAAGAAAAGAACGTCTATATATATAGAATGGAGCGCAATGACTCCATACTTGAGATAACAAAATATCACGTCCTGTTCTTACGGACGTTGGTATTTTGTTTCGAATTGCAATTTTCCCATCTGTTTCAGCATAAATCGGAATTAAATCAGGCTGCGTCTTTGTTGCTTCAAGAATTGAAACTACAGAATCACTTGCTATGCTATCGTCTGCATCAATGTACCATACATATTCCCCTTTAGCTATTGCAACTCCATTATTACGCGCCATCGATAAGCCTTGATTCGATTGAGTTATTACCTGAATACAAGAATGAAGATTTGCAAATTTTTCTATTATTGCAGCCGATCCATCTGTTGAGCCATCGTTTACAACTATTACCTCATAATCACCATCTTGTGTATTTTCCTGGGACAATAGAGAATTAAACACTCTATGTAAAAAAGGCTCTTTGTTAAAAACTGTAAGTATAATTGATAATTTCATGAAAACGAAAAAACAATAATTAATTACTGAATGACTACAACAAGAAAATTTTATTATCCCTATCTTATTCGTTATGAAGGTAAACCAATCCTATCGCATCTTCAACAACTTGAGCTGCAGGAGAAGATAAAGTCGTCCAGTTGGGATTAGGTATCATGTAATCAGAGCCATAATGTGCACTTAAGTATGCATCATAATTTATAGGTATATGTACTTCATTTCCTAAAAATGTATATGGCATCAGTCCATCGAATGGCAAAGTGATTTTTCGCACCGTTCTATAAATGATATAATTAATCTGTGCTTTACCATCCAAGAAATCGTGAGTATATACATGAACATTCTCACGATGAAATAAAAACACGTCTATTGATACGCCATTGAGTGAATAAGTGAATTCTGAACCTTGAGTTTCTCCATGTTTAGAATAAATATCAATCTTCCTCTTTACAGAGAAACCATGTTCTGTAAGCACATTGTTCAATAAAATCAGATTCGTATCGTCCAAGATACCAACATCAATATCAAAATCATGTTTTATAAAGCCATGTTCTCTAACGGCACCTATTAAGGTTCCAAAGGTGGGCCAAAAAACGATATTTGCCTGTTTTAAAGAACTGCAAAATACAGAAAAAACATCTAAAGCATGAGAATAATATATTTTATTTCTTTTCTTATTTCTATATTTATAATAAGGACGCAATAAGAAATGAATAATCGATTTGACACCTTTAAAAAAAGAAGGAAATGAATCGTTTAGAAATCTTTTGAAATTGGGTATAACATTCATTGAATCAAAACTTACGAACGAGAGTAGAAGAATAGGTTTTAGTTCTCATTAACACTCGATAACACAGCCATTTACTTATAACTATACCCACCATTCACCTCTATCAGACTACCATTGACAAAAGGATTATCAATGCAGAACCTGTAGGCATCTACAATCTCATCAACAGAAGCAAACCTATGAATAGCCGTCTTTTTATATATGTTTTGTTTTATCTCCTCTGGTTTTTCCTTTTGCCAAGGGGTCTCCACAAAACCTGGAACAATTGCATTCACAGTCGTACCAGTACCCTCGAATTCCTTTACGAGATTCCTTGTCAATGCATGTATGGCTGCTTTTGTCACACCGTATGCAAGAACCATCGCATGAGGATTCAGTCCCATCTGTGAACCTGTGAACAAAATTCTTGAACCTGGAGGAATGATTGGGAAAAATTCACGAACCATGATGTAATGTGAATTGACTGCTACTTCCATCATCTTATCCCAGTCGGAATCCAAGGTATCTGTAAAAGACTTCCGAATCGTCATTCCCGCATTGCATACAAGACAATCCAAATGGCCTGTCTTACTCTTAACGTATGAAATGAAACTATAGACATCTTGACGAGAAGTCTGATCAATTTTTATTGCCTCAAATTTTTCAATCTTATCGGTGAAATCTGGTCCAACGTATGTTGCAAAAACATGGTATCCTTTACCAATCAACATTTTAGCAACCCCAAAACCAATTCCAGATGTTCCACCTGTAACTACTGCATATTTCATAATTAAACTATTAAATGTTCATAAAGTTCTTGCGTTCACCAAATTGTTGCATGATGTCTGCCATGCAGATGCTTTCTCTACGACGTAGTTTCGCGCTACTGAACCGCTTGTTCAGAATACACGAAATGAATTCCTGTATCTCGTATCTCAATCCTTCCCCATCCCACATGTAGAAGAACTTCTTGTTCTTGTTCTGGTCCTCAAAGCGGAACTCATAGTAGTCCGTCAGCCACCAAGGAGAAGGAACGTATGCATAGCCCTTCGTTCCCGAAATCACCAAGTTTCCTTCTGTCTTCACACCCAGACCGAGTTTGAACGAGCAGACAGCCTTAGGGTAACGAATCACACCTTTCGTGTAAATATCCACATCATTCTGCATACGCGAATAGATATTCACATTCTCATAGTGTGTTCCCATCAGTTTAATGATGGGTAAGAGAGGATAAGAACCCATCTCATACATCGAGCCACCTGCTTGGTCTGCATCCAATTCGCGCGTGAACTTGTCACCCCACAACTTCGATTCACTGGCATCCACGTCAACAATCTCACCAATCACCCCACTCTTAATCATCGAAATCAAATGATTAAACGCAGGAGAAAAGGCCGTTTTGTTCGCTTCAAGAAGGATTACCCCATTCTTCTCAGCCAGTTCATACAACTCCCGTGCCTGCTGACCGTTCATCACCAATGGTGTCTCACAAAGCACATGTTTCTTATGTTCCAAAGCGAATTTGGTCAATTCATAATGACTGAGGTGCGGAGTTGCCACATACACAGCATCCACTCGTTCCACCAACTCAAGGTAAGAATCCGACACATGTTTCACTCCCAATTCCGTAGCCATTTCCGTGGCATGGTTATGAACGATGTCATACAACGACTCCACCTTGACGGCACTCACAGCATTGGTTTCAGGGATGAAGCGTCTCGCAATACGTCCACACCCCACAACACCAATCTTGATTTCTTCCTGCGTCTGCTCACGGAGCATCGTAGAAGAAATGCCCTCAGTGCGAGGCAGATAAACCACCTTGCAGAACTCGTTCAGATAGTCGAACTTACCCTCCCAGTCGGAACCGATGGCAAAGATATCGACATCATACTTCTGAATATCATCAATCTTCTGCCCCACATAATCCTCTATGATGATTTGGTCAGCATAGCCCGTAGCCTTCACCGCCTCCACACGTTCCAGCACATTGTTCCTCACATTGAGCTTACCACGGTCGCGGTCGAACGAGTCGTTCGTGACACCCACAATCAGCCAGTCGCCCAACTCCTTGGCACGACGCAGCAGATTGATATGTCCCTGATGCAACAAGTCGTATGTGCCGTATGTAATTACTTTCTTCATGTTCTTATTGTTCCTTACCGAAAATTTCGTCTCTATACTCTTGGCAATGTATTGATTTTTTTATCTCTTCCTCACTTGGAGGTGTGCGCCAATCCCCAAAGACATTCGTTAAGTACGCATCCATGTCTTTAGGAACAGGCAATAATTCTCCTTCAAACAAAGATATAGAAAGTGGAAATGTATCTTTCATAAAAAATGTATGAGTAGGCCATCCAGTACCAAGTGTATAATGATATTCTTGCTTTGGATTTATTTTTCCAATGAGTCTCAATATTGGAAAAACAAAATAAAAACAAAGATATTCATTGAAACGAATCAATGATTTTCTTATTTTATCATTCTCTACATGAATTGTGAAACCCTGCAATCGGCTATAAATAGATTTTGCAATTTTAGCAGAAATATAATTGGTCTTCTCTATGGAAAAAATGTCTAATCCTATTCCTGCCCATTTATAATATTTATAGCGCGGACTACTTGATTGGACATGCCCTTCTTTTTTTCTAAATTTGCCAAATACATTAATATAATCCACATCTGTTCTCATACAGTGATATACGAATTCTTTATCTTCTAAAGAACAAAGAATACGTTCCAGTTTTTTGCAATCTTTCCGTAAAAGAACTATGTCCATGTCATCATCCCAAGGGATAAAACCTTGATGTCTTGCAGCTCCTAATAAAGTGCCAGAACTGAGCCACCAAGGAATGCTATGTTGTTCACAAATCTCTTTTAGGACATTTAGCATTCGAAGCAATTCTTTCTGGTCTCTTCGCAAAGCAGAACCTTCAGGATTATATATCATCATATTTGCATCAATTACAGGAACTATTTCGACCTTCTTAAGAAGTATCTATAATGTACAGATAAATAAAATAAATGAAACAGCCTCAGTTTTAGTAAAATATATTTTATTCTACCATTTAATCCATCATCAATCTTGTACGGTCTAAAAAAACGTTGTATATATTCATCTTCTCGCATTATCTTCAGATGCTGAATATATTCAGCTCTTCTCACGCTTCCTTTGATCATCCTGTTAATATTATCTTTAATAAATAACCATGTTCTCTTTCGTAACCCCTCTTTTGGCGATATTCCATTCTGCTTACATAATTGTTCGGCATTTTTAAGAAGTGCAATAACATTATTCCACAAACTAAAATCATAATTCTGAGAAGTTTGTCCCTTATGTTTGACATAATAATATAATCTATCTGAAATCAAACATATCTTTTCGCACTCCATTAACATATTCAACATGGCTATCTGATCTTCACCATACCACATACCTAAACATTTTTTTAATCCACTCCCCACACTTTGACGTTTTACCATCTTTGACCAAAGATAACATGTCATGCCATAGCCTTTGGTTTCTTTATCATAAAAATAATGCTTTTCAATAAAATCTTTTATTTGTTCTTTTTCAAACTCGCCATTAAGCTTTGCTCTTGGTTCTCGGATCGTTTCATTGTTCTCGACCGTTAAATAGTCACAAGAAACCATATCCGCATCCTTTTCATGAATGGGCTTGACTAATTTCTCAAGATATTCTGGTGACACATAATCATCAGCATCTACAAAAGTAATGTACTCACCTTTTGAATGCTCAAAACCAGTCAGACGAGCCAAAGCAACACCTTCATTCTTCTTATGAATAACTAAAAACCTTGAGTCAGCAGCAGCATATTCATCACAAATATCTCCACTCTCATCTATTGAACCATCGTCCACAAGAACACATTCAAAATCTTTAAACGTTTGTGAAATGACACTATCAAGACACTTTCGAATGTAGTGTGCAACATTATATACTGGGATAATAATTGAAATCATAAAACCTATATATTTCCCAAATTTCTCAAATATGACAGAGAACAGTTCTGAATCTCAGGAAGTTTTTTTTGCTTTGTAGTCCAATCGATTTGTGGAATTACTGTTGGAAAATCATATACATCTAACAACTGTTTCTCAAGTCCTATCGCATTTAATAAATCCACATATCTGTTATCTCGTCCATCTTTATAACAATATGTATAAAATGGTCTTTCAAAAATAACAGAAAATGCAGTCGCATGGAATGAAGAAGTAACTACGCATTTTGCGTATTTAAATGCAGTTACAAAATCTTCCACAGACAAACTGCCGTCTGAAATATCAAGCAAAGGCAAATTTGTTGCTTCCGCCAGATTTTGTGCACGTGAGAGCACTATTGATTTAGGCCAATTTTTTCTACTTACATAGTAGAATAAAATGTATTCTTTATGTTTCCATTTCTCATTAATGAGCCTTTCCCAATTCTGCTCTGTAGTTAAGAGGGTTGGATCGATATCTTTACGAATATTTTGATAGCCTAATTCCTCAAAATAATCAACGCAATTTTGCTCTCTCAAGGACAATTTAGAAAAGTTACCAATATATTTCCTTAACAATTTGTTTTCTATGGTATTTAAATATGGAATATTTGAACTAATAGCATACCCCATAATTACAGAATCCTTTGAGTGACAAAATTCACCATAATAGATTGGATCCAACTTCTGTGTACATTTACTCCATAATTGGTCACTTCCTAATATATATATATCATACTGTTGAGGAATATGTTTTGCTTCACAACGAGGGGATAATTTAATGTATTTCCGAAGGAAATCTGAAAATATCTTTTTTCTTTTATAATTTCTAATTGCTAAAAATGGTATACTCAAAAATGTTTTAGGATGCTTAAAACCTTTTTTAAGCATTGACATCCTTACTACACTATAATAATCCTCTATATATGGTTGCCTATAATCAATGACCTCAACTTCATATCCCATTTCTTTTAGAATATCCTGAAGAGCAAAACACTGAAGTACGGCCCCATAATTATGGGCTCGGTGAAAAGTTAGAATTCCTATCTTCATTTTGGAAGTATTTGGGGGTATAGGAGATTATTTCTTTCTTAAAAGAGACTTTCCTGATGCCAATCCTTGCTCACCTACAATCGCAACAATTCCTTTCTTCAATTTTTGCTTGGCTCTTTTAACAATGGATTTGAACTTTGCAAATAAAGTATCTGCATCATAATTATGATTTACAATATATGATATCCCCTTTTCAAGATAATCCCTTTCAAATTTATCGTGCCCAAAATGGGCTTTTGTTGGATTAATAAGATTGGGCTGGAGATAAGTTCCATCAAGTAAACATTTAATTATTAGACTTTCTTTTATCTTATCAAAGAACTCAACTCCTTTTTGTGTATTGAGTAATAGCAAATTAATTCCCTTATTATCAGCATTTAAACTGGAATCTATCTTTTGCCAGCCCCACAAGTCACCTAAAGTAATATCAGATGGCCGCTTAATATTCGCAAAGTGGCAATGGTTACAAGACGGACGGAACATGACTGAATGATAAAATCTATATGGATAACGTCTTTTAACCCCAGGTGTATGCTTAAAGCCAAAGGTTTCAACATGAGCAGACCAACCATATTCTTTATCTCTAAAATTAACTTTTTGGATAGTATCTTTTTGCTCTTTTTCTAAATATGAAAGATAATCTTTCCAGACAAAAGGTGCGCCAACACCATGACATACAATATCTACTAAGAACAAATTTTCTCTGTATTTCTTTCCTACAAAAGCGTTGAGACCTGAAGTCTGACACGGGGTTCCAGAAAATAGCACAGTAAGACCATGCTTCAAGTCATCCTTAACCAATCTAAAAATACCAGTTAAATCACTTTGTACATACTTACTTCCTCGGAATTCGTCTCGTTCCTCCTTGGTTACTGCACGTTTATGCGCAATTCGGAAATGATCTTTGTAGCCAACACCATATACAACACCACCATGCTCAAGTATGTAGTCACTGATTGCAACAAATGCCGCACCAGAGCGAGACATCATTACCTCATCAAATTCATTATGGCGCACAGCAAAAGCCTTTGGCTTAGGAAGATTCAACGAACAATCATAGTTACCATTGAACTGGCATACTTTGTCACACAAGCCACAATCAATACACTTTGCTTCGTCCACTTTAGGATAAACAAAACCTAATGCATCAGGCTGCATAGTAATGGCACCATGTGTACAAATATTAGCACAAGCCGTACAGCCACAACAATCCTTTTTATCAGTAATCCTTATCATGTTTAGCTGATATGCTTTTTAATAACGCCAAAAAATCTCACAACCTTATTCTTTAGTCTTGACTTTAGAGTGGATTTAAGGCCGTGGATTACTTCTTTTTCAAATTTACTACGAGGCAAACGTTTAAAAAACTTCTGTCTATTTGTGTTATATTTAGGAGTTCTCCATACATGGCGACTACATCGCTTTACATATTCTATTTCTACAGCTTCACAAATAAGCCTATCTTTAAATTCGTTAAAAATAGCAACGCCTGCATCCGTAGATAAAATAACTATCGATAAACCCTTATTACGATTTTTCTCTTTAAGTTTTCCGTCGTAACCCCAGAAATCCGCTAAAGAAACATCGGCAACTCGAGGAAGTTTTGCATATTTACATTCGTAACAGGAAAGACGCAAATATAAATTGTTAAGGAAACCCTTTTGAAAAAGATTTTCCTTTGAGGTACAGCTCCATGTCCGACCATTCTCAAAAGTATACGTTATTCTGTTGGGTCCCCATCCTTGAACTTTGTCCCTCCAGACCATTGAAACAGGCCTTACTCCATTATTCTTCTGTGTCAACTCATCCAACCATTTATCAAAAGCGGCTCGTGAAGGAACTCCATGACACACCACCTCACATGTGATAAGATTATCATATTTCTTTTCTAAAAAAGAGTACAAGCCTGCAATTTGGCAGGGAGTTCCAGAGTATAATACTAATCGACCTGTCTTTAAGTCTGTCTGAGCTTCTACATAAGTGTTTTTTGTATCACTCTGTAGATACTTAGATTTTCTGAACGCTGCACATTCCTCTACAGTCTCTCCTCTTTTGTGGAAAACATTAAAGCCATCAGCTACCGCACCATAAACGACACCTCCTTTTGAAAGAGCATACTCCACAAGCAACCAAAATATTCCACCAGAAGAACTATCTTTCAATATCTCGTCCGATTTGTTATATGCGCAATAACTTGCTTTTGTATTGGTATCATTAGGATTATAATTATCTTTTAACAAATGACACACTTTTATACATAATCCACAATCTACACATTTCTCAATATCAATATGTGGATACCAAAAACCTTCTTGGTCATTTTCAAGTGTTATAGCGTTCTTAGGACACTTCTGTAAACATGCCCCACATCCACAACACTTGGATTTATCATCAATAACTATATGCTTCATCTATTGAGCAAATCTCTAAATAATGACACCATCGAATGAACTTGCTCTTGATAATGAGGCATTTTCTTGTGTAATAAAGATTTGATGTCATCCTCTTTTCGTAAGATATTTGTTAGTCCATCCCACAAGTCTTCTTGTCGCTTGATGTCCTTAACAGAAATAACATATCCCATTTCTGTGCCAAATAAATCCTTTGCGATACCAATGGATTTTGTTGAATATCCTAATACAAGAGTTGGCACACAAGATGAATAAGCAGCAATTGTAGCATGTGTACGTGCTCCGACAAAAAACCTACAATTTGAGATTATATATTTAAGTTCAGGACTCTTATATTCCTCGTTTGATATGAGATGTATTCTATTATTGGAGTTATACAATTCTTTTATCTCCTCCAGAATTGCTAAATCTTTACGTTTCATCACATGAGGGATAAGTACTACATCAAATTGTGTCTCTTCCAGAATCTTATCTATCATATATTTGTAGGCTCCGATAACTTTATCATGGAGTCCATTGCCATAGCTGGAACCAACAATCAAGGTACTAAGATTGACACCTATCATATTATTGGTTTTCCAATATTCTGGCAGTTCAACAGGCTCAGAAGGCATAACGAATGCAGGGTCTGGAAAATAATAGAGATTATCACCATTATATTTCCCCTTTAAGTTCTCTAAAGATTGCTGTTCACGAACACTGAAAGCATCAAACATTTTAGCCTCATCTATAAAATTCCTTGTAACAGAATCTTTGTTAAGGGAACAATCGTATAAAACTAGTTTTCCTGAACATTTTTTCTTTAGCAAACTATTTAGTTTGTGAAGACCATCAAAAGCCTTATACGCTACATCATAGTTATCGGCCCCCACTACTAAGATTAAATCTTGACGTTTAGCACATTCAACCAATTTTGCGAAATCATATCTTTTTTTATTGGTTAAATGCTTCAATAGCTTAAGAATAATCCTGGACAAATAATTTGTATGTTTCGCTATACGAGGAATGTATGAAGAGACATTTGGCAATTCTAGCAAAGAATCCTCATGTGGTGTAGAAGACGATAGTGTAACATTTATATCTCCATAAGCTTCTTGAAGGAGTGCAATAGTACCCCTTACAAGTGCTTCTGTTCCACGATTATATGTTCCACTACAAACGATGATTAAAATATTCACCATACTATTTTTTGATCTTTACATATACGTCCTTTATCTTCGAAAAGAAGAAATGTCTTTCACCAAGTGTTATTCCCCAAAATGATATTATTGCAACACAAGAACACACACTGATAGCAGAAACAACAAATAATGTAACTATATTCCGGGGCATATAAGAGTTAATAACATAAGGTGCAACTCCTGCAAATAGGGCAATAAGCCACCCACGCAAAAAAACATCCTTAACAAAATCCCACACTGGGAATTTAATTAAAAGACGATTTATGTATAATCGTATCAACATACCAGTGATTGAAAAAAATATATTGATGTAAAATACAATTACAGGCTCAAAACCAAATTTTAAAAACAAATATGAAACGGGAATATTCAACAGCAAATTCGTTCCACCCAGTATTGCATTTAGCTTCATTTTTCCCGTAGCCTTTGTGGCTGTAGTAAGTGGGTTAGAGACTGTGTCTATCAATGAAATAATCAAAACCAACTGACAAAAAATAATAGAATATTCGGGAACTTTAGTCAACCACAATTTAAAAATAATGTCCGTTGTCAAGATTACAGGCATGCATATTATCAGAAGTACATAGAAAGAGAATCGTGAACTTCTTTTCATTAAAACATACATATCCTGCAAATCCCCAGAAGCATAAGACTTTACAATCTGCGGATTTACAGCAGTCTGAAAATTAATTGCAAAATTTCTTACCGCATGTTGAATTTGATATGCAAGACCTCTTGCAGCATTGACTGCCGGACCGAAAAACATATTCAAAATAACATTCACACCTTGCCCATAGAATGCACCCGATATATTTGCATATAG
>Ga0310691_10002671_pt1 | contig 22928 bp, 17 predicted proteins | sample 176DNAGHGlowgp2_FD_203887 | JGI IMG/M metagenome (GOLD analysis project Ga0310691, IMG submission 203887) | Sheep rumen microbial communities from Palmerston North, Manawatu-Wanganui, New Zealand - 1766 DNA GHGlow gp2 (v2) (version 2) | ecosystem: Host-associated > Mammals > Digestive system >...
TGGAAGCGGGCGAAGTGGCCGCCGAATACGAGAGCCTCAAGGCACGCGCTAAGGCCATGGACGCGAAGTTCAACGAAGCCATCGAAGTCGTGAAGGCAGCGAACAACAACGAGTTCACCGACCTCTGCAGCCGTCACTTGTACGAACTCGCCGCCAACTGCGTGATGAGCCAGCTCATGCTCCGCGACGCCACCAAGGCACCGGAACTGTTCGACAAGAGCATGAAGGTGTACCTGAACCTCGCCGAAGCCGAAGTCGCCAAGCACTACAACTTCGTGAAGAGCGTGGATGTGGAAGCGATGGAGAGCTATAGGAAGGCTTAAGCCCGCAAGTGTCATCCTGAGCGGAGAGCCGCGAGGCTCAAAGTCGAAGAATCTAAAAGAAATTGCCCCGACTCAATCGAGTCGGGGTTTTCTTTATTTATGCATCAACGTTCTAGGTATCTTTGAGTTCGCTATCCAGGTTTTCGATGGTCTCACGGGTCAGACGGTCATAAAACATCTCGTACATGGGAGCCAGGGCCCCGACAACATCATTCAGGGCATCATCCTCGCTACGGGAGGAATCCCGAACGCGGGAGAGCAAGTTCGCGGCCTGATTATGTGCCATTATAATAATGGCGGCCTTGCCGATGTCAGGATGTTCCTGCACGATTTCACGGAACACTCCATACGTTCCCTCCGAGAACTCCCTGAAGCACTTCAGCCAATTTTCTATATAGCCGGGCCAATTCTTGATCTGCCGATAAATTTCATCAATATCATCTGTAGACTTTGACATCGGACCCCTCCTTTTCGCTCTTGTACACATTCTATCGTTTGAGAACACCCCATTGTCAAACATTCCGAAGTGGACTGGCAGGGACTTCTGGATCGGCATTTTTTTTCATTTTTATTTTACAACGGACAGTTTCGATTCGATATGTAAGTAGAAACTTGAACAAGGAGCACGACATGCCGAAGACAAAGCAGTACCAAATCGTAAACGCCCGCGTAGAAGCGTACAGTGGCGGACCGGACGCGGCAATGATCGTTGCCGAAGTGGAACTCATGCCCCAAACCGCAAAGGGCAAGCCAGTCTTCTACACCCTTTCGGAGGTCGATGGCATGCCCGCGTTTTACAAGACAAAGGAGTCCGTGTTCGACATCCTCGTGAACCCGCCCGAAGACGATAGTGTCCTTAGCGACATTGCGAACAAGCACACCCTGTACGAAGGCGAGAGCTACGCCGATTTCTTCGAGAACTACAAGGGCATCGAATGCTACGAGGGGCTACGCTACCTAGTTTACATAATGCGTGCCGACTGGGACGACACCAAAGCATTCATCAAGAAGACCAAGGGCAAGCTCCTGAGCGAAATCGAGATCCCAAAATCCGATGCCGAAGAGGCCTGGGAAAACGGCGAAGACGAGGACTGGTAGAACACTTGTCAGAAAACAAAAGTTTACAAAGTTTTTGACAACACTAAGCATAATGTCAGGTTTTGACATCCGATTTAAGCTATCTTTAGAGACATGAGAATGAATGAGATTTTTTCACCGCCTTAGCTGATAACATCATATAGCAGCCATATATATTTTTACAGTAACGTAGATCTATTGTAGATCGCTAGACATATGATAAGCCTTTTGATTTAAATCAAAGGGCTTTTTTTTGTCTAAAAATTCCAACCTGCCCCGACAAGGGGCACACACCCCCCAAGGAGTCGCTTATGCGTCACAACACCCAGGCAACCACCACCGAAATCAACAACCTCATCGCGCTCGCCCAGACCGCACCGAGCGCGAAAGCCTACGAAAGGGCAATTCATGCCCTCTGGGCCATTTTCGGGGAATTCTTTACCGCACTCGTGGCAAAGAATTCCTACCTGATCGACTCCGACTTCAGTCTCCGGGGTTGTAGCCCCGCAGAACGCCGGGAAAACCTGGCGGGCAACGCCTACATGCTTTTCTGCAAGGCCGTCTCGGATTTCGAGCCGAGCCGAAAGGTCCCCTTTGCCGCCTACATCGCCAAAATCGGGAAATGGCGCATGCTCGACGAGAAACGCAAAAATGCCAAGCGCAGCAAGCGCGAGGAACTCGACCGCCCCACAAACAGCGACGATTGCGATGAGGAAAGCAGTTCCCGCATCGACAACTGCGACGTCAACCCCTTTACCGGGGAACGCAACGTACAGGATTGCGACTTCGAGAAGAGGGATTTTGTAAACCGCATCAAGGAAAGCCTTGCCGCCAGCGCCCCCAAGGCACTCCACAGGTTCGACATCATATACGAACTCTGCAGCGAAGGCAATTACTCCGACGCCGAAGCCGCCAGACGCATCGGCTGTGAACGCGCCAACATGAAGAGCGTAAAGAAGAACCTCCGGCAAACCATGGCCGAATGCGGGCTCGAAGAGGAATTCCGCCAGCTGATGGCAGCGTAGCTAATCTCCTTGTGGTGAAAAAAGGCCCGGTGACTTGATTGTCATCGGGCTTTTTAGTCATTATTTTAGCAGCATTCTTATCTTTGGTACCATTTTCTTATAACCTGTTTTGCGCGCATATCTCCAGCGTTCGACCACTTCGAAATATAGGATTTACACTTACTATTTTCAAAAGACTTTCTTATGGCACGAGAATTTCCGTCCAATGCAAGCTTCGCTATCGTTTCATAATCGTCAGAGTTCAGCACTCTATCAATGGCACGAGATTCACCATTCAACGCAAGTTTTGCGATACTCTCCAAATGATTCGATTGCAATATCATGTTTACAGCATTAGAATCACCATCCTCAGCAAATTTCATTATGTATTTCGGATCATTTGAATGCAGAACAACTTGCTTCGCCTCTGGATTACCCTTTATCGCAAGCTTCATAACTGATTCCAATTCTTTTGAAGCCAAAACAAGTCGCACAGCAATGCGATTGCCATTTTCAGCAAGACATGTAATAAGGTCCAAACGTTGCGATCTCAAGATAACTTCCGTAGCACGACCATCTCCCTCTTTTGCTAGCTCAAGAAGACACGACCAACCACCTGCATTTTCAGGATATTTGCATACAATATCTAATGCACGTGGAACCCGGTTCTTTGCCAGTTCAAGAATACACGACCAACCTTCAACATTCTCAGGATGTTCACACACAATATCTATTGCACGTGGAATCCGATTCTTTGCCAGTTCAAGAATACACGACCAACCTTCACAATTCTCAGGATGTTCACACACAGCATCTATTGCACGTGGAACTAGGTTCTTTGCCAGCTTAAGAATACACGACCAACCTTCACAATTCTCAGGATGTTCACACACAATATCTATTGCACGTGGAATCCGGTTCTTTGCCAGTTCAAGAATATAATGCCAGCAATCCACATTTTCCGCATTTTCATAGAGAACATCAAATACGCGACCATCCCCCTTGCCTTTTGCAGCAAGATTTACGACACACTTTAAACTTCCCGGTTTATCTAAATGATTCAACACAAGATTATGTGCATATTCATCGCCGTCTTCAGCAAGCCCCATGATACAATCCCAACACATTGCATTATCTATATTCTGAAAAACAAAATTTCGGGCTTCTACATTTTTGCCTGTTCGTGCTATATTTAAAATGCATTGAAAGAAATCCACCTCGTTAGGATTCTGTAAAACAATATCCACCGCTTCTTTATATTTTCGTTTCGCAAATTCTACAATTCCATTCTTGAATTGTGGCATGTTCCAATGTTCTATAACAAACTTATACGGTTTAACCGCTCCATTTTTTGCCTTTTCCACAATGGCTTCAGCCGCATTGGGATCATTTTCTATTGCCTTATTATAAAAGAAATCCGCATTAATAGAATCTTCCACACGCAAAGAGCACAATTTTTTTTCAGCACCGTCAGAACGATTCTTTTTATAAACAAACCATGCTCCATTTGACGCTTTGATAAAAAAGCCATCCTGCATCAATAGCTCTTTAACGTCTTGTTCAGTGAACGAGTCAAAATAGCCTATATTTTTCACACTTAATTCTTTCGCATAGGCTTTCATCTCAGGTGTTTGAGGGGTTAGATATCGAAGATTTTCGCCCCCCATATCCAAAAGCCTTTTCCATACTGCATCCGAAGCAAGATAATCAAAACGCTTAATATTGGCAGGAGTCTTTCGAATAGCAGCTATTTGGAACCACTCCTCGTTCACAAAGTCAACTGGGACCTTCACATCTTGAACCCAGTTGGTGACAACTTTTTCTTCGGAGACTTCGTACATCTGTTCCGGATCATAATGTTTAATCTTGTTCACAGATGTTTCTTGCCTCATTATAAACCACGCTCCATTAACGTAGTCCAAGTCCCCCTGTAGTACTCTCCGTATAAGTTCTTCTGTATTCATATTATTCTCTTTTCTATCAATCTTAATATATATTATTTTTTTCAATCATTTACTGTCAAACAAAAAATGAAAATCAAAAAGGCGGTCCATTGACCGCCCTGCAAACAATTTTCAAAAAATTAGAGTTCGCGAATTTCTTCTTCGGAAAGATTGGTGCTTTCCTTTATAATTGAAATATCGACCCCCTTATCGCGCAGGTTCTTCGCGATTTCGCGGGCTTTTTTCAGACCACCGCTGTATTCCCAGCTGGCCTGTTCAACATCTCTCATCATCGTGCTAATCATATATCTAGCACTAAAATTACACAATTTCACTTCGTTTTGCAAGACCTTGAACACGGGATCGGCAGCAAATTCGCTAAAATCGGCTTCACGATTGAGCGTATCGATGGCACGGAGCCACTGGGCGATGCGGCTATTGTCGCTCGCAAACACATCCCTCTGCCGAAGAAACTTGTTGACTTCGATGAGCGTGACAGTCTGACGTTCAAAAAACACCCGTTGTTCCTGATTGCGCAATTGCACCTTGTGACGATAATTCGGGGATTCCTTGAACGCATCAAAGAACTGGAAACTGACTACATGCAAATTTTCCAGGCGAGTAAACTTTCCAACCTTTTCCATACCGCTTGTAAGGCGAGCTACATAAAGAACCAAACGGTCGTTGAACAGGGAATCGTTGTTTTCATGCTGAACATCGATGGAGATGCGGTCACGCGGAATTCCTTCGCCGCGGTCGTTAGTCAGTAACAGGTCCGGCTCAACACTACGGTAACCCAATTCGCCGGGAATATAAGGGTTTACAAGCTTCGGGTTCTCAATGCGGTCCGAACCGACAAGGTTCAGCGCCGCATTCAGCAGATCCGTCGTAAGCATCAAATTTTTCTCGCTTGCAAGAATTTTCTTGATGCATCCGTCGTTGTAGAAGTAAACATTCCGGTTCTCGTATTCCTTGACGATTGCGTCAAGGTCAAGTCCGTTATTATCTGCGTTTTTCAGTTTTCGCTGAAAGGCGACAAATTCTTCTCTAGTCATGTACAAGCGTCCTTTCCACAGACAACATGCCTGCAGACTTGATTGTTTTACGGGAGCCTCCCGTAAGGTGCCAGGGAGAAAGTCCCTGCTTATTATCTAATACGCCGGTTTCGGGGAAAATGTGGAATTTGGCACTATTTTTTGCACCAGCCTAAAGCAAAATTTGCCGAATATACTTTACATTCGCAAATTGCGTTACGATATATAAGAGTGAACACTTTTTGAAGGAGACCCTTATGGGATACGCTATTATCAAAAACAAGCAGACACCTACTCCCACACCGGAACTGCCCCAATACACCACAGTCGAGCGTTTTGCGGAATACGCCGAAGCAATGGTCGATGGCGATTACAAGAATCTCGAAGAACTCCTAGCCGACGCCAAGAAAAATTGGGCGGAATATCTTGAATACGAAGAAGGCAAACTGACCGACGAAATCGTGGCGGCAGCGGCCACTCAGTTGGAACATTTCTTCAAGAAAGAGAACGTTTAATCAATCTATAAATGAGGTCTCTGTGGCACAACCCAAAATCTACACCGCCAAGAACGGCACAAAGTTTGTCCACTACACGGATCAAAAGAAGGTTATTCAGGACAACAAGAACCGCACGTACGCCACAAAAGGCTGCAAGTAAAAGAAAAACCCTTGTTATCTCCGTTGTTGAACAAACGCCCGGTGACCTTCGGGTCATCGGGCGATTGTTTCTTTATTAAAGCATTTCAAAACATACTGTCAATTTGGTTTCACTTTCTCAATCCAAATCTGGTCGCTAAAATCAAAGCGTACTTCTAGAATTTGGCTTTTATTCCAATCTACTTCAAAATCAGGAAGATAGCTAATCCACGGTTGGAACCGCAAATCTTCAGTCAAAAGTTTTTTTCGACCATTTAATTCAAAATCAGTATATATCCAAGCTTCCTTTGCAAATTGACATACATTCAGGATTTCACCTTTTGCAAACAATCCTGCCTTAACTCTTGTAATAAGTCCAGAATCAACAGCAATTCGAATGCCAGCCTCTAAGCCATGATTCAATGTTAAATTTGAGCCATATTTTGCGGCAATCGTATCATGGATATATTGACGATTCACTGTATCCTGCAAATTGAACAATTTAGCAAAAGCCACTAATAAATCGTACAAAAACGGATAGCGCAAACAAATCAAGCTCACTGCAATCATAGACCTGTCGCATTTAGATAATTTTGCAAAGGACACGGCATCAAACTCTTTTCGCAAAGCTTTTGTCAACGCATTTTTCGCAATTACAGAAGCGACAATCGTATTAACAGCTTTTTTATTCCTATTATTTCCCTTGTTGTAATCCGCCATGCGTAGCGCAATTTCATCACGATTCACAGAACCACCATGAATCAATTCTAGTATGGCATCCGACATGACATCCATAGGCATAAACTGCTCTAATCCAATTATCTTCTTTTCTGTCATTTTACTATACCTACAGGAATCAGGAGTTCCATAATATGGCTTCCGCCATGAGTAATTTCCGTTTCACCAGATTTGCCAAAACCATTGTTGTTTACAAAATAAACGGATTTTTCTCTTTTGGCAAGGCCTTGCCCTGGGTGATTCTCGATAAACGCCAAAGCTTGTTCTTCCGTATCAAAGCGCATAAAACGTTTACTGCGCGACAGAGAAACTTGTTTTTCGTTTGCCTTGACACTTAGATTCAACTGAGCATCTACATTTCCATGATCGGTTGTAATATAGACATCAAAACCATTTTCTTTCAGCGATTCTATAAATACGCAAATGCCAGATCGTTCAATCCAAAGATGGGTACTTTGCCAAAGCTGCCGGTATCCCAAAATCGATCCATGCATCATGGAATCCAAGGCGTTATACACGAATCCAGCAATTTTTATATCAGAAGAAGGAAGTTCAGCAGATTCCGCAACATTGATTTTCTGGAAAGAGATCTGATATTCCTGCAACGTTCTTTTATTCATCCAATAATTCTTGAAGAGCTTATCTTCTTTAGAGTTGTTCTCTTCTAGATTCGGTTTCGCACCACGAAATACAGATTGTCTCGCCCACGCCGTGATGCTCGGAAGCCAAGAGAATGACGCCTTTTCAGCAACGCCGGGGCAAACCTTTTCAATGGCATCTTTTAGCATATGCCATTGCCACAGATTCATTCCATCAATAACGATAAAGGCGATTTTCTTTATAGGCGAAGAAGCGTTAACAAAATCAAGAACCTTGTCAATTGTTATCGGACGACGAATCCCGCTATAAGAAAACTGCTTTTCGTATTCGTTTTCACGGAAAATTTGAAAACGATTATTCAACGCATCTATTGCAGCACAATATTCATCTTCAAGTTCATCAACATTTAATCCGTAAACCAAATCACCTAATTCGCCGATTGCAGGAGCCAATTCGAACCATTCATCATGCCGGTTTTCAATGGATTTTGTCTCCTTGCGCAAGTTCTCTATCAAGTCTCTGGCACGTTCTTTAGCCTTTGTATTGACATTCCCGACCAGCCCTTTTATTTTCAAATTCGCAAGGCTTTTCTCGAGCATGGGTTCAGTTACATCAACACCCGATTCCTCCAAGTTGTTCAGGAATTCAAAGAGCTTTTCTCGATTGCATAGTTCTTGCGCTTTCGAACCAAAATACGGTTTTGCCATATTCGTCAAAAAATCGCTTATCGCCTTATTCGGAGGATCATCATTTTTGAATACCGAAATCAGTATATCAAGCATTCTCTCTTTTGATTTGCTATAATTCCACGCATTCAAATCAACATTGTATAGGTTCTCTAAAAGAAAGCGAACAGTATCATCATAGGAAAGCAAAGAATATACATGCCTAGAATCAATCGTATTCAAGGCATTAAATGACAAACCTTCTACTGCTTTGCTGTCGTAATTAGGAAAGATTTCAATCGGGTTTAATTCTCTTACAAAAGCAGCTTCGCGAATATCATCTTGAACATTCCACCGTCCCGAAACAATTAAAATATGTAGACTTTTCCCACGACAATTCTTTTCAAAATTCATTCTTGCGGAAACGCCAGGTTCAGAAAAGAACAAAGAATACCCTAAAATTCGCAATCGCTCCTGAATTTCTTCAATTCGAAGATATCCTTGTGAATCTACAACAACAATAGGCTGTTGCGTTGCCGGAGTTATCGGAAAAATTATTCTGTCAATCCAATTATCCATTTTCAACTTTCACAATCATCAAACATTCCAATTCAGGAACAACCTGCGACATAGAGCCAAACGTATCCAACCATTCGTCATATTCCTTTTGCAACTTTTGCATTCTATAATTACGAATTGTTTCTATTCCTATTCTAGAAATCTGCCTCTGTTGGAATGAATATGCTTTTTCCTTATTCTGCTTCATTGTGCGAGAATGGTTGTTAATCTCCTGTTCCATTTCATTATATACATCTAGTAAAGTCTGCTCCGCATTTTTTTCAGCAGCGTCAAATATCATGCTTCCGTCAGGAGCGTTCCCTACTACAGAACCTGCAATTTCCCCCATAGATAAATCTGCCCAAAAACGTGCCGCATACGCAACAAAGGAATCTCCTTCATTGGAAATAAACACCGGAGCAATCTTGTACTGGTTTTCATAAGCATTTCTTGCCGACACTTTCCACAACATAAAGGTTCCACATACCTGTTCTGGATTATTGATTTTTAATACGGGAACAGGCGTTTCCCTCGTAATCGGTGCGGCCTTTCTCAGGATTCGCTGGATGAAGTCGCTTTGCACAGTCAACATTTCCGGAATCGGATTTTCCAAGCTTTCCTTAGTATCAAATGTATAATACTTTGGATCCGAATTCTTTTCTTTGACCAAAATCCCGTTCAACGTTCTTTCATAAGGAATCTTGTTGTCGTCAAAATAGGCACAAGTCATCTTTTCTAGCCAATTCGGGATCGGGCTATAACGAACACTGTCAGTTTTTTCAACAGTGATTTTGCTACTATCCGTTACAGGCAAGACTCGTTCTGTTGACTTATAGTCGTTCAATTTATTCTTGATGTCTTCCAACCATTTGTCACTTTCCTCTTGGAATTTTGAAGGGTCCAGAAGCGAAGTCAAATACAATTTATTAACCTTATCTACTTCAATTGTAGAATCAAGGACATCTGCAGTTTTGTCTATTCCCAGTTCGGCTAAAATCAAGCCTAGTTTAACTCCAATAACATTATATATTTTGTCATCAATGGAGTTGTTAACCATAAAGTTATAGGCTTCTACTTCAAAAGGCTGACCAATACGGTCCACACGACCTATTCTCTGTTCAATCGCCATCGGATTCCAGGGCAGGTCATAGTTAATTACAATGTGAGCGAATTGCATGTTCAATGATTCGCCGGCCGCATCTGTAGAAACCATAATCTGAGTCTTTTCTTTAAACTCCTTAAGAGCCTTGCCTCTAGATATATGGTCCATACTACCATTGATAAACGAACAATTAAAACCACCACGATTTTTCAGCTCTTTACAAAGCATTCTTTGTGTCGCCGTAAATTCCGTAAAGACAAGGAACTTTAAGTCCGGATTATCTTCTTTCTGTTTAAGTTCGTCAAGAAGATTCAACAAGGTTTCAAGTTTAATATCGACTTCAGAATTCAGACAATCTTGTGCCTCAGCAATAAGGCCCTGAAGATCTCCAGATTCTCCTGCATATGCAGCACCTGTTTCGCTTGCAATATATTCAGCCTGTTCACCGATAACACCTTCTTCCAGCACATCGTCTAAGGAAGTCATTGCCTTGCGTCTCACATTCTCTTCCGAGATACGCCTAGCGCGATTACGCATGCAATCTATAACTGCCTGCGTAGAAGAAGACATCACCCGCTGAAACACCAGCATTGCTAAATAGTAATATGGATTGTTTTGAGCCGATGCAATCCCAAAACCATTTCTAACATATGCAGAAACATGATCATAAAGCTTCTTTTGCTTAGCATGCCTCACTTCATCATAGCATGCCCTTATTCGATACGTGTTTCGCTTATTGAACAAGGGTTTGCCAGTATAATCTATCGCCTGACGTTTTTCTGTACGAACTACATAGGGCTCAAGTTCCGCTATCGAGGGCATGTCTGAACCGGTAAAGGCATCACTATTCAGCAAGCCCATGATGCGTCTAAAGTGATCCGACTTTCCTCTATGCGGTGTTGCCGAAAGCAAGAGTACATTCGGTACGGCATTGCAGAGAATTTCAGCCATCTGGTAGCGGCCCACATTCGCTTCTCGCCCACCGACCTTGTGACATTCATCTATGATTACAAGGTCAAAGTCCGCCTTTACGACACTTTCGATTCGGGTTCGGTTATATTCGGCAATCCTTTCGTCAGACCATCCCTGGCGTTGAGTCAAGGGTTTTAGCGCATCGGTAGAAACAATCAACTGGTTGTGCTGAGTCCAGAAATTGATTTCGTTATCAGCATCCATGCCCGCGACCATTCGAGACATAGCGCCAATGTATCCGGAATCATACACTTGAAACTTTTCATTAAAGTGTTTTTTCAATTCCATCTGCCATTGGGACATTGCCGAGACCGGGACGATAATCAAGGTTCGCTTGACAATGCCACGAAGCTTCAATTCCTTAAGAACTAGACCCGCCTCAATCGTTTTACCCATACCCACTTCGTCGGCAATAAGAAATCTCATGAATGAGCCGCTCATCACCTTTTCCAAGGCCAGAATCTGGTGAGGCAACGGAATCACATTGCTTTCATACGGAGCAATAATCCCTTGCGAACCGATTTCATTCTGGATTCTTGCCGCCATGGACTTGAACTGCAAAAATGCAGGGGTAACACTTGCTTTTTCGCTCTGCAAATCCTCGGAACGAACTTCAATAATTTTGCCAGAAGTGAGAATTTTTATCTGCGAAATAGACCTACCAAGAACACTCTTGGTAGATATGACTTCAACGGGTTGGTTATTGTAAAGCATAAGGAACTAGACCCTTGTGCAGGCGATATCGTAGTAGTTGAGAAGGGTTTCGTCTTCGGTAAGGATATTCTCGGGAATGGAATCGCCCATTGTCTTGATGCGGGAAAAATCCTTTTCCTGGAAACATTTCTTGAAACCTGCCTTAACGGCTTCAAGACGAACTTCCTTAATTTTCTTACGTTTTCCTTTAGACTCAAGTTCATCAATTTCTTTGCAATACGAATCCCACAATTTGAGCAGAGCCTTATTGCGCAAGGCTTCCCTATCCTTAGCCTCATTCATGTTCGGAACACGCCAAGAGCCATCCGTTTGCTGGATATAGTTTTCTTCAAGTATCGTCTTAAGTTCAATCGGATTTTCACCCTTACGCGCAGCCATATTCGCCTTAAGAAAAACAGGTTGCAAATCCTGATACTTTTGAGGTTTCTTATTCAACTGATTATTCAACCAGGCAATAGCATCCCCTTCTGTAACAATTAGGTCTAGGCCCATTGAAATCTGCGATGGGTTAATCTTATTTTTTTGTTTGACGTCTGCATATTCTGCAAGTTGTGGACGAGTAAACACCATTCCATCTTCTTGAACAAAACGGGACCGTAATCCTTCTTGAAAATCAGTAGCATCGATAGGTACGGGCAATCCTCGCATCAAGAAGAACGTGATAAGACGGTCGTAAAGGACCTTCGGGCTACGTTCTACAATGGAAACAAATTCAACGCCATCCTTAAATGTGGGCATGGGCAAATGAGACAATTGTTCTTCAACAAAAGACCATATGTTGGCTTGAGAATCCTGAATGGTAAACTTCTGTAGGAACTTTTCGGACGGCTTATAACAACTGATGACAAGGTCTTGCTTGACCGCCGTAGGGGATGTTTGCGAATTAAAACTTCCTTGTTGCTTATCTAGTGCAGCAACATTGGCAATTACAAAACCAACCCTATTTAGAGCAAGTTGTATGCAGTTCCAAACATTTGCAGCCGTGTTGCTAAATTCAACAGTCATCCATGCGCCAGGCTTCAATATTCGGTAATAATTATCAAAACTTTTTTGCATTAGGCCTTGATATTCAAGGACTTTCTTTTGTTGCGTGTTGTTTTCAATAGCCTCTTCTTTATTATTTGTTTTTACTTTCAACCAACTTTCATGAATGAAATTCAACTCACTATACATTATATTTGCCCCAAATGGGGGATCCGTAAATATATAATCAATAGAGTTCGGTTCTATTGATAGCGCTGTCGCCGATGCAGTTTGAACTACAGAATACTGATTTGGCAAAAGAAGTTTAAAATCCTCAATTTTCCCTTCAAGAAGATACATGATATTGCGTTCCGCAATAATACTCGGAATATACATCGCATTTGGCAATGCTCCAGCTAAATTGTATTTTCCTTTTTTTATACCAACATTGTGAAGTAATGAGGCTGTTTTAGTCAAAATAGCCGTCAAAGGCATCTTTGTGTAGTTATAGCCCATTTTTTTCCACAGCGACGAAATAACCCATAAATTTCGTTTTGTATAAAATTGATGAACATTTGTCGAAAAATGATTAATCGGATCCTGCGTTTTATCACCGAGCGGCAAAGGATCTGTTGGATACCAAAATGGAATATCCATTTGTTCAATTTGATTAATTAAAGCCAAATCATTTTCATCAGGGACTTTTTCATGTTTTTTCCCAGAGCGATCAAAATAATTAATCAAAACAGGAACACGTTTTTCTTGTGTTACAGTTCTATTCAACACCCTATCAAACCGCGTGATTTTTGCTCGAGCAGCCTTTTTTTTCGAAACGATCGAGCCACAACTAGAACACGCAAACGTTTCTTGAATTTCTCCATCGCATATAGCTTGGTTGAAAAAAACAATTTCATCTCCGCAGTTTGGGCAGACAAAAACATCAGACCATATCACATAATTTATTTTTGCGGCTGATCCATCCTGATGTCGTGTTTCATACATCCATCCACACTCATCATTCACTTCACGCAAGATTCGGTTTTCTTCGCGATTAAATAGCTTCAGATCAAGCGGAGAATTGTAGTTTTTTGCTATAAAACAGGCTATCGGGCTCAAATCACCTAAAATGGCCTCCCTTTTTCCCCAAACAGGCTTCTTGTAGCCCATTTTCTGAAAATCTTGTTCGATTTTCATTTTTGTCTCGATATCAACCTTTCCGCACATTTGAGCGGCAACCCCAGTCATTCCCGTTCCTGCAAATCCGTCAAAAACAACATCCCCAGGCTGTGTATAATGGAGTATGTATCGCATGATTGCAGGGTGAGGAACCTTGGTGTGATAAGCATGAGCCATATATATCGGATTATTCTTTCCTTCACTCACATCGCTAGCATAAGGCGTCCGCACTTCAAAATCTGCTCTGCGCTTGCCCTGTGCTTCTAAGTTTTTCTTCTCCTTTTCCCACTCAGAAATGAAATCGTTTAGCCATGGATTCGGACAAGCCGTATAATACGGAGGATCACTCAAATTTATAATGTCGTCATCTTCACCAATGGGGAACCCTTCCATCTTTTTCAGTTCAGGCAATTTCTTACGCAGTTCTTCCCTAAAATATTCTCTACGTTCGTCATCGCTGGCAAAGGTCTTGCCAAGGCATTTTACTTCTTTATTTGCCTTTTCAGCCTTGACTTCAGAGCTACCAATATTTGTCACAGAATCCAAATCTAAGCGATTGTCGTTCATGGGTAAATCCTTTTCTTGATTTGTTTACTTGCCAGAAAGAATGATTCGAATCTTGGAGCGTTCTTTTCCGCTACAACGTTTTTCAAGATAGTCCTCAAAGGCTTTCTTTGCCTCATCAACAGTCAACGGCTTGCTGAACACATCGGCAAAGTCGTTGTTATTCAGTTCAACCTTATCAAATCCCTTTGAAAGTTCATTGATAACATCCCTAATGGTAGCAGCGTTTTCCTGCGTAATTTTAGACTTTCCTTCCTTGAACTGCGTAGCAGCGGCCTGCTGGCCTTCTGCAAGAAGGCTCATATTCTTGCTCGCCTCCGGATCCTTAAAGGTCGCCTTCATGGCATTAACCCATTTTTCATAAATGGAATCCAGTTTTTCTTCTAGTTCACGGATGGTCACCGTAGGTTTGTTATAGTTTTCACGCGGGCTAAAGTCATGATACGGATTATCCTTGATCTTCTGTTTGGTAACATCTTCAGCCACCTTGAGGCTGTTGATGGTATTCAGCCAATTCTCGTAATCCGTCTTGGTCAACACCGTCACGTCCTTGATGATATCACAGACCAACTTCTTGGGAGAATTCAGCAATTTATCGCGTTTCTGCCCGTCCGCATAACTCAGGCGATTTTTCTGGTATTCCTTAAGGTAGTAGTCTGCATAGGAGTCCTTTAGGCTGTTCAATTTGGATTCATACTGCTTTTGGGACTTATCATCTTCTTGCAGTTTCTGAGGCAATTCATCAATAGCGGCCTCCATTTCATTAAATAATGGAGTTTCACTTTGCACCACATAGGACTTTGCCTGATCCAAATATCTAATCAACGTCTCGAATTTCTGCGCTTTAACCTTAAGGGCTTCAACCTTGTCGCAAATCGGGTAGGCATCAAAAGCAGCAGTAATTTCTTCTTCCGTATTCTTGAAACCGTTCAATTTTCCCTTGGTATCCAAGTTGCTCACGGTATCAAGCATCGTTTGCAGGGTGCCTAATTTCTTTATATAATCGTCCCTAGTCGCAGCATCAATCAAGGCGTTTCCGTTGCATTGAACGCCTTCTTGCAAAGCGGCAATGGTGCGGACAACCTTGTCAACCATATCCTTGGTCGCTGTAGCCAATTTCGTAAATGTAGACGCCTCCTGCAGTTCCCCAGTCAAGTCTCCAATGCCAAGCCTAATAAACAATTTCTTAAGTGCCTTTATTGGCAAGCCGGACGGTTGTTTAATAGAGTTAAACAAATAATACTTTTCAACAGGGAATTGCAAAACACTTTCAAGATTCTGAGAAGTCAGTGTGACATCACCATTCCAGCAAATTTCAATATCACCCGTAAATACCAATGCAGCAAGGACCACAAATTCCAACTGGTATTCGAGTTTATAGTCAACAGAATAATACTGGTTCAAAGGCTGGTAATGCGTATAAATAACTTCCTCGCGATTCAACACCTTGCCAGCACCTTTGTTGGTAAGAGCCTGCTTTATGGCATTAGCGTATTTTGAATTCTGGACATCAATACTAGAGCCACCGGCAAGTCCAAGTCCTTGCAAAATAGCCTGACCATCACGATTCTGTGCATTGTATTTGACAATCTTAGTCAAGGCGCTCTTTACACGTTGTTCCAGGTTTTCGCTCGTAATATGCGTAAGCAGTTCGGTAAATTTCGGATAATCAGGGAACTTGGAATTGAACTTGGCATCCAAAATCCTTGCAGCTACATCAGAGAAAAGGGCCAATTTACTTCCACCCTCTGGAGGCAACTGGTAATTTCTCAAAAGTTCCAACTTGCCCTTATAAAAAACCTTTATTTTTTCAACAAATTCCTTATTAAACAAGTCACGGACTTTTTTCTGGTGATCTTCGACTTGCGTCTGGAAAAGTTTTTTCTGGTCACTAGACGCATCCGTCATCTTAGCAATGGCGGCAGCATACAAGCAAACTTCATTCTTGAACTGTTCACTAAAGTCAGTCAAGTCATAATAGACTTCATCATCCAAGTCACTTCGGGCCATTTCGCCAAACAACGGGCAGAAATACACATAGAATTCCTGAATAGGTTCGGTAGTAGAACGCTCATTCGGGTTTCCAAAGAAAATGTAGCCGCGGCGGAAACTCTTTGTAGATTTCCATTCAAGTTCATGCGCCCAAATATTGAAGCCGGTCCTATATGGATTCGTTTCAATTCCAAGCAGCTGCTTAAGCAAATTGAAGAAATTCGCATCCGCAAGTTGAGGAGTCTTGCTAATGACGGTTTCGGCATAATCCTTTACAATCTGGTCAACATTGATACCACCTTCGCTACGGATATAGTAGTCCTCAGTCTGTTCTTCTTTAGCGACATACTGGCCTTGCGTAGCCTTCTGAAGTTGATCAGCAACCGTTTCAATCGTCGCTTTTAGCAGTTCCGCATCATCCATTCCCGGAAGAGTTACACAAAGGTCTTCCTTAAGAGTATAGGCACTCGCACCAGAATGTTTGTCCAAGTCGTCGCACAAGGCCTTAATTGCGAGGGCATTCGCGATACGCTTTGCCAAGGGCTTTTTACCCGCACGAGCCTGCACAAAGAAACCGTTGATACGTTCGTCAATAATTTCCACCTTATCTTTAATGGTGGCTATATCGGGAATAGAAAGCAACGAAGAATCCGCTTTAAGGTCTTCAAAGTAGCTATCATACGTAATAAGCCCCGGATTATCTTCTGGAACAGACTGTTCCATTAGAGTCGAAAAACGGTTGCTCAGAATCTTGAGGATTTCACGCTTGTCCTTGCCGTGCTTAATCTGCTGGAACTGAGCAATATAACTGGGATGGACGGGGAAAAGTTCAACAAAATCATTAAGGTTCGTATTCAAACCGTCAAAAAGGTGCGAGAATTTGTTAAGGTGTTCACGAATTTTCTGTTTTTGTTCTGTCGTTTTCTTCAAAAGACGATTCTTCACGACGAAGGCGACATCTTCCTTTGTTATCAAAACATCTTCAAATCTTGCCTGGACCTTATTCAAAGCATCTGCAGCATGAGCAAGCTGCGGATCGCGATAAAGCAATTCCTGAACACCATAAATAATCTTGAAACGAGATCCATCACATACTTCGCCCAATTGACGGAGTGTCATAAGATCACTGTTGATATCAACCGCATTACGAGACTTGAGATACTCCAAAAGTTCGTCAATAACAATAAGGAAATGCTTGTCTGGATAAACCTCTTCAAACGCAGCCATCATCTGCTGCAGTTGTTCCTTATAGGTATCTTTTGATTGAGGGTCAAATTTGAAATCTACACCTATGCTCTTGAAATACTTTTCTATACGGTAGCAAACCAAATCAAAAAGCGGCTGGTTTGTGCCTACTTCAAAACGCAAAACCTTATATTGGCCTGCAAAAGTCTCAAAAGCCTGCTTCACGGAATCATTGTTGATATACTGAAGCATACTCGCATTTTCTGCTACTGCAGAAATCACAGACATCAAATGTGATTTACCGGTACCATAACTACCAACAACAGAAATTCCTTTCTGTTCTTGAGCAGAACCGCCGACACTTAAATTGGGAACAACCAATTCGCAAAGAATCTGCGTTATCTTTTCCGAGAAGACGTAGGTCTCCACGTTATGTTTAAGTTTTTCATCCGTGGCGTCGGCCAATTTGATGACAGTGGTAAGCGGTTCAAATTCAATCAGACTAGAGTACTTCATTGTCCGTCTCCATGATGTTTAAAACATTTGGTTGAAAGTTTATGGTTCTTGTTGCAGAAGAAGCATCCCAGGCCAGTTTGCAACCTTCAAGAACCAGATAAGGCCAATACAGGTAGACATCGTAATTGACCGAAAAATTTAACAGAAATTGAGAAACATTCAGTTTAAAATCCGGTTCCTGCAAAATGCCAATATTGCTAAAGAGAATCCCCTTGGTATCGGAAGCAAGACTATCACTTACAATATTCTTGAAAAAAGACGCTGCATCCATACAAGATTCATCGATAAAATCCTGTGGGTCTTTTTCATACACAGCCAGCAATGCCTGTCCGAGGTCTATGGTCGAAACAGACTGTCCGACATTGAATCTGGACATATCACTAATTATGGAGATTCTATTACGCATTAAATTTGGGCAACCTATGTCATAAGGTAATATAAATAAAAAAACAATTGAAAATCTTTTTTTTTCAAAAAATGACTAAGCAATTAAACAAGTCAAAAAAACGTATGCAAGTCCTTTACAAATCCCCCCTTTTTGACGATAATTTAGGTGTAACCCCACCGTCCAAAGGAGTTTTTATGGTAAAGATCTTCGATGCCGACCTGATCAAGGGTCACTTCATCGTCAACGACAACGGCAAGCGGGCCCTGGTCGACACCGGCTGACCGTACATCATCAACGACGAGAACAAGTACTCCAAGCCCCATGGGGAGCTGTACCTCAACGACGCCCGCAGCAACGTAGACCCGACCATCAGCGAGTTCCGCGGGCTGGAATACTTCGCCCAGCACAAGGTGCTGTTCGACTACAAGAAGGCGGCGATTATCGTCGCAGACCAGGGTGACGACGTCGCCCCGGTGCACCCCGTGGCCGAGTTCGCCATATCGGGCCTGCCGGAGCGCATTTTCATCAACCTCGCTATCGAAGGGAAGGTTCGCAAGATGGTCTTCGATACGGGCGCCTCCATCGCGAACTACCTCACCGAATCCATCGCAAAGACTGGCACCCCTTGCGGCACAGTCGAGGATTTCCACCCACAAAAGGGGAAGTTCCCCGTCGATCTGTTCTCGCTCCCAGTCGAAGTTGGCGGCGAGACGGTGGATATTCCCTTCGGAGTCCAACCCACGGACATTGATCGCGACGTGCAGATGTCCGGCGCAGTCGGCGTCATCGGGGTCGGGCTCTACAAGAACTTCCAGGTGCTGGTGGACCTCCCCAACAAGCGGCTCGTGCTGGGAAGGTATTAATAAGGCAAAGCCGCCCTATTGCCATTTCCCGCAAAAGTTTGTATATTCATTTCAGTAGATTCCGACAATCCTTCTGACAGCGTTTTCGAACCGGGGAGGAAGTTTCACTATCTGCTTGAGGTCGTTGCCCTTTGTGGACTTGACAATCCGCAAATCGCGATAGTTGCCCTGCAGGGAACCGGCCCTGTGGCTATCAACGTAGAGCACCGTCTGCCATGCAGACGTTAACACAAGTCATTCCATTGGTTTGTAGGCGATTGCGTTTTGAGCAATCGCAGAGGCTCTAATGACAGCAGACGACATCAAGAAAGGCGAATCCGAAATTCTAGAATTCAAAGGGAACGAGCTATCCGAAGACCCAAAGAAATGGGTGAAGACAGCCATCGCCTTTGCGAACGGCAAGGGAGGCACCATAGTTTTCGGTGTCGAAGACACCTCGCTTAAAATCACAGGCATTCCGTCAGTAAACGTGTTCAAATTTATGGACTCGATTACGAATGAAATTAGCGACAATTGCTCTCCGCAAATTTTTCCGCACCTACACATTGAAACCATTGAAGACAAAACCGTCGTCGTACTAGAGATAAGCAAGGGCGACTGTTCTCCTTATTTTTTCAAGCCCGAGGGAGAACGCCATGGAGTGTACATCCGTGTCGGAGCAACTACACGAAAGGCCGAATTCGAAAAGATCCGCGAGATGATGCTCTACAGCGCCCACAAGTCCTATGACGAAATCGTAGAAAGGGGTGTAAAGCCGGCAACCAAAAAACAGATTAACGAACTGAGGCGAGTCATCAACGAACGTTCAACAAATTCAAAGGGCGTCTCCGTAGAAAACCTTATCAGCTGGGGATTGCTTAAAGTTCACGAAGGAAGCCTACTCCCGAGTATTGCATTCAGGCTTCTTACCGCCAACGACCTACACTTTGCCAAAGTACAGTGCGCCAGATTCAAGGGTTTAACTCGATCCACATTCCTTGACCGCAAAGAATTTGACGGGCCTATTTACCAACAAATTGAGGACGCTTTCGAGTTCATCTACAGGCACACCAATGTGGGCGCTCAAATCAAAGGACTCTACCGCAAAGACATATACGACTATCCGCCCGAGGCCGTACGAGAACTCTTGGCAAACGCAGTAATGCACCGCAATTACATGGATAGTTCTTGCATTCAGATTTCGGTATTTGACAACCGAATCGAATTTTTGAATCCGGGTGGAATTTTCGGGGATTTGCCCCTCGAAAAAGTGCTTAGCGGGTATTCCAGCGTGCGCAATACACAAATTGCCGACATTTTCCAAAAGATGAACATTGTCGAAAAGTGGGGAACGGGCCTTTTGAGAATTGCCGACATCTGCAAAGAAGCCGGAACTGGTCAAGTCCAATATCAAGCCGGTTCAGGATACTTCATGGCCACACTACTACGAAAAGGGACAGAAAAAAGCAAAAGTGATACCACAAATGTCCCTGTAAATGATACCATAAACACGACGAATGATACCATAAATGATACCACAAATGATACTATAAACGATACCATAAACAAGTTATCAGACAAGGAGTGTCTCGTCTTTGATTCCATAAAACAACGAAACTGTATTACCGCTCAAGAAATAGCCGCACAACACAATATATCTGTCATAACGGTCAAGCGTGCTATAAACACACTCAAAACAAACGGACTCATTGTCCGCATCGGAAGCAATAAAAAGGGATTCTGGAGCGTCAAGGATTGCATAATTGATTAACTTTGTAGAGGAACTTTTCAACTGCGAGGCGAAAAACATGACGGATTTGAAGGCTGAACACGAAATCGGTTTTTCTGAAGGCCGTGCCGAGGGCCGCGCCCAAGGCTTTTCTGAAGGCGCCGCAGAAGAACGCAAGAAGGCAAACGAAGAACGCCTCGAGATGGCCAGGGCCATGCTCGCAGAGGGCGATTCCATCGAGAAGGTCACCCGTATCTTCAAGCTTTCCGAAAGCGAAATTCTTGCCGTCCAGGCAAAGCCCACCGCACAGGGCAAATAGCGCGTTCAGCTCGCTTTATACAAAAAGGTTCCCCGCTAGGCAGGGAACCTTTTTGCACCAGGAGACGAATTTTCACTCTTAATTCTGTGCAGAATCGTCCTGCATTTCGATGACCTCGATTTCGGTCGGGAGAGGATTCACCAACTGCTCCATGGTCAAAAAATCCAATTAACCAAAATACCCGAAACCGAAAAACAATAGGAACAGCGGCAGAATGAATATCCACACGCCCTGAAAGTAATGTTCGAGATCAGAGTCGCTCATGGTCGAATGATCGATCAGCGAAAGCACCAAGTACCAGAGCCCAATATATTCCAGCACGGAATGGCCGCCGCTAAAGATATACTGGAGCAGAAAATAGCCAAGCGTAAAGCCCACCACCGTGGGCGCCACTGCCGAAAGCGTATGCTGTACCGCCACCATAAACCACGGACCGCGCGTACAGTAGCTGATGTGCCCTATGCGCTCCCCGTCGCTTTCGAACATGCAGATTTCGTCGACTTCGGCCCCCGTAATCACGGCAAAGCACAGGTGCGACATTTCGTGCACGAACGTACCGGGGAATGTCAGGAAATTCACGAAGAAATAGGCAAAGTCGCGGTTCGCCGCCCCGATAATTTCTATCTGGGCACGTTCCAGCCCGTACAGGAGCAGCCCCGCAATCACGGGCGCCACGATAACGACCAACGTCAGGATAATGCTGATGGCAGCAACGGCTCCGATACCGTTACCCCAACCGAACCACGCAATTATCTGGGACATCGAGGGGATTGAGAACATGGCGAACCTCCTTGTTTGCGCGCCGGACATCTTACATATCGGCTTTACGTATTCACTTGTCAAATGCAACGTAAAAAAACTGGCCGCCCCAGGTGGGACGACCAATCATGAAATTGTTCCGTAAGGAGGTTCCCGCTCGGAGGCGGGAATGACAATCTCTTAGTTACCGCGTTCGAAGCGGATGAAGTTCACGACCTTCAGGCTGGAAAGACCGAGAGCCTTAGCAACGACTTCCTGGAGGTAGTCCTTGACGCTGAGCTTCTTCGGGTTCTTTTCGGACATGAAGAATTCCTGGTCTTCGAGAACGATTTCCTTGAGCACCTTGGCGACGCGACCGTCGATCTGGCGCTGCAGGAATTCGGGCTTCGGAGCCTTGCCGGAAGCTTCGATCTGAGCCTTGGCGATTTCCTTTTCCTTTTCGATGGTTTCGGCCGGGACGGCAGCATCGTTCAGGGCGACCGGAGCAAATGCGGCGGCCTGCATAGCGATGTCCTTAGCAGCCTGCTTGAGAGCAGCTTCGTCAGAAGCGGTACCTTCGAAAGCGAGTTCGGTAATCACGCCGATCTTGCCCTTCATGTGGCTGTAAACGCCAAACACGGAGTTAGCGACCTTCTTGATTTCGGCGAACTTGCGGAAGTCGATGTTTTCCTGGATCTTGACGAGCACGTCCTGGAGCACATCGTTGATCTTCTTGCCATCGACAACGGCGTTCTTGAGGTCTTCGACAGAGGCGATAGCCTGAGTTTCGACAGCCTTCACAGCCATGTTGGCGAGAGCGACGAAGTCGTCGTTGTTGGAAACCGGTTCCGTTTCGCAAGAGAGTTCGAAAGCAGCGGCCTTGTCGGCGGTTTCGATCAAGTAGATGCGGCCTTCCTTGGCGGCCTTGTCGGCACGCTTGGCGGCAACAGCAGCACCCTGCTTGCGGAGGAGTTCAACGGCCTTGTCCATGTCGCCGTCAGTTTCGGTGAGGGCCTTCTTGCACTGCATCATGCCCACGCCAGTCTTCTGACGGAGTTCGTTAACGAGGGAAGCGGTAATCTGCATATTACTTTTCTTCCTCGCCGTTGTCGAACTTCTTAGCTTCTTCCTTGTCGGCCTTCTTGTCGGCG
>Ga0310691_10002672_pt1 | contig 22913 bp, 20 predicted proteins | sample 176DNAGHGlowgp2_FD_203887 | JGI IMG/M metagenome (GOLD analysis project Ga0310691, IMG submission 203887) | Sheep rumen microbial communities from Palmerston North, Manawatu-Wanganui, New Zealand - 1766 DNA GHGlow gp2 (v2) (version 2) | ecosystem: Host-associated > Mammals > Digestive system >...
CTTGGAAGCTCCTTGTTGGTCAAGGACAAGCTGCGCGAACTCTTCGAGCGAAGGCAAGAAGGAACGCCGGATGACGGGCAGTTGGAGATTAATTTTTCTTTTTAACATTTTTTAAGAGACACTAGTGTTAGTAATCGTTAATATCTGAGCGTTTAATAATTATGAATGGAATGATACGGGTTATAACCTATGGTACCTATGACTTGCTTCACCACGGTCATATTAATCTGTTAAGAAGAGCCAAAGAATTAGGTGACTACCTCATCGTTGGTGTAACTAGCGACAGTTTTGATCGTGGCCGAGGTAAACTCAATGTGCGTAACAATGTTCTGGAACGTGTTGAGGCGGTGAAAGCCACAGGCTATGCCGACGAGGTCATCATCGAGGACTATCTGGGGCAAAAGATTGATGACATTCAGAAGTATGACGTGGATATTTTTGCCATTGGTAGCGATTGGATAGGTAAGTTTGACTATCTGAACGAGTATTGCAAGGTGGTGTATCTTCCTCGCACAGAGGGGATTTCTTCCACTATGCTCCGTGAGGAAAGCCAAGAAAACTATCGCATAGGCATAGTGGGGGGCGGACGAATTGCCCATCGCTTTGTGCCAGAGACCAAGGTGGTAAATGGGGCACAAGTGACAGCTGTGATGAATCCTGATCCTGCTGAGGCCGAAACGTTTGCCCAAGCGTATAGATTAACAGCGTACTCGGAGTATGAAATATTCTTGCAGAATGTGGACCTGGTATATGTAGCTTCGCCGCATTTGACACATTATGATTATGTGAAACAGGCTTTGCTTGCCGACAAGCATGTGCTTTGTGAGATCCCATTTGTCCTGTCCAAGGAGCAGGCGTTGGAACTGTATCGACTGGCAGAGGAGAAAAACCTTGTATTGATGGAAGCGAGTAAGACAGCTTACTGCCCGGCATTCGGACATATCGTGACATTGGTGAAAAGTGGTATCATAGGCGATGTGGTGGATGTGAAGGCTTCGCTCAGTAAGATGGTTCCGCCACCTACTCGTGAACTGGATGCTGCTCAAGCAGGTGGTGCAATGACAGAACACGCTCCGCTCACTCTACTGGCTATCATTAAACTATTAGGCATAGACTGGAAAGACGTGGATTTCCATAGTAAAATGGAAAATGGAGTGGATATCTACACAAAAGGTGTGATTAACTATCCGCATGCGACATCTTCTTTCACTTTAGGCATTGGCGTGAAAACAGAAGGTAATTTGGTTATCAGCGGCACAAAGGGTTACATTTACGTTCCTGCCCCTTGGTGGTTGACAGATTTCTTCGAGGTGCGCTACGAAGACCAGGCCAAGAACAAGAAGTATTTCTACAGCTATGATGGCGAGGGCCTACGTTATGAGATTCAGGAGTGGCTCTCTATGATTGTAAATGACCGAAGGAGTTGCTACAAGTTGCGTAGGCGCGAGAGTGTGGCTATCGCGGAGATTATTGAAAAATATCTTAACAAAGAAAACGTAATAGAAATATGAAGTATGCAGTTGTAACTGGCGCCAGCTCTGGAATGGGTTTGGGTGTGGCTAAAATGTTGGCTCAAAAAGGATATTATGTCTTTGCTACATACGTCGGGCCAGAATTTGAGGAAAAGATTGAGAATTACGAAGCTCACATTGTTGACCAAACCAAACGGGATGAGGTATATGCCTTTATCAATTATGTGAAGGCAAAGACAGATCATCTGGATTGTATAGTGTGCAATGCGGGAATGAGCATCCGTAAATCGTTCACAGAGACAACAGATGAAGACTGGGACCGGCAGATGGAAGTGGCCGTGAACTCGCATTATATTATGGTGCGTGAATTTTTCCCCATCATCCCTGTCGGGAGTAGGATCCTCTTTACCGGCTCACAGATGGCTGTTCATCCGCACGCCACGGTGCTTTCATACGGAGTGACTAAATCTGCCGTTTGCGCTCTTGCAAAGAATCTTGTCAAGGAATTCGAAGGAACAGGAACAACCGTGAATGCCATTATTCCTGGTTTTGTTGCCACTCCATGGCAGAATGAGAAGCCCGAAGAGATAAAACAAAATATTTATAAGAAAACAGCAATCCATCGTTTTGCCACTGTTGAGGAAATAGTCGATGCTTTCCGTTTCTGCATCGATAATCCATTCGTCAACGGTAGTATGTTAGAAGTAAATGGAGGCTATTGCTACAAATAAGAACTTGTTAAGAATATGACAGATTTACGGCACCTTCAGTTAGTGATTCTCAGTATTATGAAAGACATAGATGAAATATGTCAAAGACATAATATTGATTATTACCTTTTGGGCGGTTCAGCTATAGGAGCCATCAGACATAAAGGCTTTATTCCTTGGGATGACGACCTGGACATAATAATGAGTCACGACAACTATGATAAGTTTATTGCAGTTTGTAAGACGGAGTTAGACACGTCAAAATATTATCTCCAAGAAGGATTGAAAGATTGGTCAATGTTTTTTTCCAAAATTAGACTCAAAGGAACTAAACTGGTTGAAGGTGTAAGCTACACCGACAATCCCGATATGCAAGGAATTTATGTAGATGTTTTTAAGATGGATAATGTACCTGTCGGAAAAATTGCACAGCTGTGGCAATATTTCTGTGCGAAAATATTCTTGTGCTACCAACTATCAGCCCGTGGCGATAAGGAAAGCACTTTTGGTCTTAAGAAACGCCTAATGATACTCCTATCTTTCCCATTGAAGATAAAACCGATAAGGAATTGGTTTAGATCACAAGTTGAAAGATACAATCAAATAGATACGGATTTTTGGGGCTTCTTCTATGGGAGAACCAATTTCCGAACATCAATTGTGAATAGGGAAATCTTCGGTAAACCAATAAGAGTTCCTTTTGAAGACACACAATTATGTGTGGCCGAGCATTATCATAAGTATTTATCTCAAATGTTTGGCGATTATATGACACCACCACCTGTAGAACAACAAGTGGGTTTGCATTTAATTAAAGTAGATTTTGGGAAGTATTAATATGAAAGACACTAACAATCATTTATTTTGGTAATGTAATATGAACATTTTATTACGTATAGCACGCAGAGTCGTAAACGCTACTTTTTTCTTTAAAATTGGATTAAAGAAAGGCAGAAATGTTGATATTAGACGATGTGTGTTCTTCGATAGGCCTGAATGTGTTGTGATAGGAGACAATTTCCTAATTAATTATGGATGTAGCTTTCATATTGGTTGGACTGATAATGCCAAAATACTCATAGGAAATAATGTTCAAGTTGGGATGAATTGTGTATTTACATGTGTTACACATGAATTGGGATCTGAAAATCAAAGAGCAGGTAAACATGTCTACCGAAGCATTATCGTTGAAGATGGTGTATGGATAGGGGCCAGTTCTACAATTCTTCCCGATGTAACAATTGCGAAGGGCTGTGTTATTGCCGCTGGGAGTGTTGTTACAAAATCGACAGAGCCTAACGGCCTGTATGCAGGTGTGCCTGCAAAAAGAATAAAAGAACTTTCTGCGTAAATCTGTAAATTACATAAAAATAGTGACATATAACAATATGTATTCTGTTTGTACTTCAGTTTATAAAAACGATAATCCTGAATATGTAAAGGCCGCACTCGATAGTATGTTGGTGATTCAGTCGGTTAAACCAACAGAGATAGTTTTGGTTCAAGATGGACCTGTGCCGTCAGCACTATCTGCTATGTTGCAGGGTTATGAAGATAGTTATTCGGGAATAATGCACATTATCCGTCTCGAAAAAAACGGCGGCCTTGGAAATGCGTTGAAGATAGGTGTGGAGAATGCTAAGTATAACATCATTGCCCGCATGGATAGTGATGACATCTGTTTGCCTGATCGGTTCGAGAAACAGTTGGCTTACCTCGAGACGCACCCTGAATGTGATATTGTGGGTGGGCAAATGACGGAATTCATAGATACACCAGACAATGTCGTCGGTCGTAGAGAAGTGCCTTTGACAAATGAGGAAATTTACGATTACATGAAGAGTCGTTGTGCGTTGAACCACGTAACCGTGATGTTTCGTAAAGAATCGGTACTCAAAGCGGGTAACTATCAAGATTGGTTTTGGAATGAGGACTACTATCTTTGGGTGAGAATGATGATGGCGGGTTGCAAATTCGCCAACATCCCTGATGTGGCTGTGAATGTACGCAGTGGCTCGGATCAGTATGCAAGAAGAGGAGGGAAAAAGTACTTCGATAGTGAGATTGGTATCAAGAAGTTGATGTTGGAGAATGGACTGATAAGTCGTAAAGAGTATGTCGTGAATTATATTCAGCGTTTTATTATCCAACTGCTTTTGCCAAATAGAGTGAGAGGGTGGGTTTATCGAACATTTGCAAGGAAATAGTCTAATATATGGTTTTAAAATTTCTCTTTGACCGAATTGTCTCTTTCTTCGGTCTTCTTTTCTTGTGGCCGGTTTTAGTTGCCGTGGCCATCCTGGTGAAGGTCAAGATGCCGGGCGGCCCGGCATTCTTTGTCCAAAAGAGGGTGGGCAAAGGCGGCAAATTGTTCAGGTGCCACAAGTTCCGCACGATGATTCCAGTTAAGAATAAGGAAGGGCTGGAAGCCAGGAAAGGTGATGAGTCGTGGAGCACGGTCTCTGTGGCTGGTGATAGCCGCATCACTCCTTTTGGTGCCAAACTGCGCCACTATAAATTGGATGAACTTCCAGGACTTTGGGATGTGCTACGTGGCAAAATGAGCTTCGTCGGGCCACGTCCCGATGTCCCGGGCTATGCCGACAAGTTAGTGGGTGACGACCGTGATGTGCTGAAACTGAGGCCGGGTATTACCGGACCAGCCACTTTGAAGTACAGGCTCGAGGATGAGATGCTGGCCGATGTGAGAAATAAGGTGGAAAAAGGCGGGCTTCTCCCCAAAGAGCAGACAGACGGTATGACTGACCAGGAACTGGCGGTGTGGTATAATGACAACGTGATTTACCCGGACAAGGTGCGGCTTAACTGCTATTACTATAGGCACTACTCGTTTGTGAAGGATATACAGATGATACTGTGTACAGTGCTGAGGAAGAAGATGGAGTATGCGGGGGAGGTGATTTAACCTTAACGTTAACGAAAACCTTAACGCAAGAAGATATATTATGGAAACCGAGAATCATATTAAAGCTCGAATAAAGGCACGAAAAGCCTTCAATAAGAAAATGCTTTGGAAGATTAGACTAAGGATGGCTAAAGAAGAGAAACTCATCTGGTTCCTTCTTGTGATTGCACTGATATTTCCTGTAGTACCGTTCTCAAAGCTAGGAACTGGTGTTTCTTTCCTACATCCCTGTCGAGTGATTTTGGATAATGTGAGCTATGGATACATAGCTGGTATGATTTTCTATTTGTTTTCGGATTTCCGGCCCAGGTCATATAGTATTTTTAAGGCAAAGCAACACCTCGCATCTATGTATCGTTCTATTCACGTGAACTATGTTATTGCGGTTGAGTCACTTGGGATGATTGACAATGAGGGGAATCTTGTAGATAAAAGTGAAAACGTGGCAAGACAGGCATTATTTCAAGAAAAGAAAGATGAAAATCATATTGCTATTAATGAAGACAAAATAAGTAAAGTGAAGGCAATGTTAAATCTTGTAGATAAGGAGATTGGAGATTTACTTCTATTACATAATGGCGATTTAGAAGAAAATGAGATAACCGATATCAATAGGTTCAAAAATTTATTTGATACTCTAAGAATCTCAAACCTCTATGACTTTATTAGCAATCATGATATAGTTGTTGCAAATAACGATTTGGACTTTTTCCTGTCGAGTTTAATTTTGAATTATACTATCTCGAAAAGACTTAATGAGCAGTATTCTGTATACAGATTTAATGCAACTGAATTTGATGTGAGGAACAGAAAGATGGGCTGAATACCCTTTCATGTGATTTCGATTCTATAATATGATGCAAAGAATGGGTTCCAGACCAGTGGCGAACTGATGGAGGCTGTAAGGGCTCTGGATTATAAGGCTCAGTACAAGGTGTGCGAGGCGTTCTATAAGCTATCGAAGGGCTTTGACTGGAGCGACAGGCTGATGTTTCAGCGGTTTGAGGAGTCGTTTACCATGATAGAAGCAGGGAACCTGGAGGAGCATTTCGTAGAACTGCACTGGGCAATGAATGATATGGATAATTTCCTCTATGAAATGGATGTGTATAGCCCTGAGGAGTTTTATAAGGTGGTGAGGGAGTTGGAGAAAGACAAGGTCTTTCAACCTTGACGATAACATTAACGTTAACTATTAGGGTACGCAGATGGCATGTATACTATAATAGGGATGGCAGAATCTTGAAGATAATATGATTTAAAAGAAGAAATTCTGTTCAAAGATAGTGAGATGGATCCAATAGTAGAAAAAGAAAGAGAATTAAATATCTCGAAGAGTGGATATCTGCAAGATACTCTGAGTGGCATTTCATCTATCAAGCAGTGAATCGAGATAGGCTAACAGGCATATATCGCCTAAAATCAGGTGATTCTCTTTTGCAGTTATTTTATGATATAATAGGGAATATTGAGGATCATTTATTGGTGGATGCTAATTGCCATATCATACCATCCATGTTTTCGTCAATACCACAGTTGCTCCAATTTCTTGAGAATTTTAAACGTCATATCAATGACCGTCATTTCTTGATTAAGGAGAACTTTAATGGAGAGGAAACGGATATGATAGTAGTGGATATGTACAAAATCTGCCAAGATATTGACCAGATGGTTACACGTTGTCTGGGTATATACATGTCAGATGATAGCATCCCTATACCTTACCAGCGTGCGAAGAGCGCTTTAAGTAATAACAATGTCAAATTATTTGTGGAACTTATGGGAAGTTTGATAAAGAACGTCCCATACAATATACACAAGGAGAAACTGGATGAAGGATATTTCCATACTATCATTCATGTAATAACTGCTGTGCTGGGGATGAATCCTGTTTCAGAAACTGAAACGAGTGATGGACGTATAGACATGATGATAGAGTATCCTAACAGAATCTTCATTATGGAGTTTAAGTATTCGAAGGATGGTAAAGACCGTTCAAAAGGAGCACTGAAACAGATAAAAGAGAATAGCTATGCTGAGGCTTACTATATAAAAGGTAAACAGATAGAAGGCGTTGGTATGTCGTTCTCACAGAAGACACGAAATATTGATCATTTCAAACAAGAGTGTCTTTATAAGCCTCAGGTGTCAATTTATCAGTAAGCGACTACTTCTAAGGATGAATAGCGAAGAACTTTCTAAGCTTAGGAATGCAACTATCGACCGCACTACAGACGAAACAACGTGGGGTGGTCCAGCTGGGGATATTCTGACAGGCATCAGGAATGCAGAGAATGTTCCTGCAGAGCGGGCTATCTGGGAGTTAGTGCAGAATGCAAGAGATGTGTCGTGGGAAACAGAGCCTGCAGTGATATCTTTTACTCGCACTGAAAGCGGTCTGGTGTTTTCTCACCACGGAAAACCGTTCACAAATACATCGTTGGAGTCGTTGATAAAGCAGACGAGTTCGAAGGTGAGGTCGGATATCAAGACGGTGGGTAAGTATGGAACAGGTTTCTTGATTACTCATCAGTTTGGTCGGATAATTCACCTTGCGGGTATCTTGCAAGTGGTGGATGAGAGTAAACTCTATTACCATTTTCCAGAGTTAGTACTCGACCGCTCGTTTGAGGACAAAGACTTGCTGAAAGAATCTCTAAAACAACAGGCTGGGAAAGTAAAAAGCTGGGGCTTTGACCCGGCGGTTCTTACTGATGACGCTCATGGGAAGACGGAATTCAAATATGTTGCACGATTTGATGCTGAACATGATGCCCTGAAGAGGGCTTTTGAGAATGCGCCAAACCAAGTTTCGTACGTTCTCGCATTGAATAGTAATTATATTAAAGAGATAGAATTTAAGGATGAAATTCAAGGATACAACAGGTTGTTCAAACTTAGTGAAATTGTTGGTAAACCTGTTGGCGAAGGTGATTCCTATATTTTAAAAAGGACTGATATAAAAGAAGAGGGTGTAAGAAATAAAGACCATACGATTTTCACTCTTTCTTCAAAGACTATAGATGAGAGAGTGGATGACAGTATAGTAACTGTTCTATTGCCTGTAGAACAAGATGGAAATGGCTATAAGGCAAAATTGTTTGAAAAAGGATTAGCAAAACTATATCTGTCTCTACCGCTGATAGGAACTGAAAACTGGGGACTTAATATGATAGTTCATTCGCCTCTGTTTGAATGTGAGAACGATTCGAGAAGTGGATTAAGAATAGTTCCACAAGGCCTTGGACTGCCTGAGAATGACAACAAGAGGATGTTGGAATGTGCCTATCAGATGGTAGAGGAGTGGTTGAATACCTACTTGGAACAAGTTTCTGATAGGAAATATCTGGGAAAGGTCTGCTTCGACAACACTAGCAAGAATCAGGCGGTTGTTGACTTCAATGAAAGTCTGCAAGTGAAGTGGGTATCTCTGATGGAAACAATGCCAATTGCATTGAACAATGAAGGTGACTACCTAAAACCACAGGAGCTGATAGTGATAGATGAGACTGTTACTGAGTATGCTATCAAGAATGAAGGGCTTAGAAAAGCCATATATGAAGTGCTGTTGAAACAATATTCGGGAAAAATTTCTGAATATAAGGACTTTCTTTTCTGGAGCAAACAGATTTGTCAATGGCGGACTGGTAATCCACAGAACCATATTCTCAATATAGAGGATGTTGTAACGGCAATTGAGGCGATTAACTGGAATGAAACAGAGACTGGTCTGCCAAATGAGTGGGTTGTTTATCTAAAAAGTATTGTGCAATACTTGATTGAGACTGGTAATGAGGCGCTTCTTAGTCATTGTATTGTTCCAAATGAGGATTGTAAGCTGCATGATATAAAAGAACTACATATCCCAGAAAACTTCTCAACGGCATATAGAACTGTGATTGACATCATAGTGCCAACAGAAAGAGATAAATTTATTCATCCGCAATTTCGTATGATGGGTATCAGTAATCTGAGTGTATATTCAGAACAAGATGCCAAAGATGCTTTGACCAAAAAGTTAGGTGAATTGCAGATAACGGTAAATAACAGGCTGAAAAGTATTGAAACTGATGTCAAGGCGGAACGATTTAATCCTAGCGAGGAAAAATGGGGAGAAACGATTGGAGATGATATTTTATTGGCCATCATCCGGCTTCTTTCTATGTGGACAGGGGCACTTTCTGAGAATTTGGAAAGCAAATTATTAAGGCTGTTCTGTGAATATTTGAACATAGAAGTACCATCTGGAGATACTATCACCAAGACCTATTTTACAGTCAGCGAGCAGATGTGGAGGACGATTCTGTTTGACATCATTTATCGTTTTAATAGGCTTGATAATACAGAGCAAACGAAAAGAAAGGATTGGTTGAAACGATTAGTAGATGTGTTACGGTCTTATTCGTCAACCGAGGATTATCTGAAACGATTTATGCTCTTCCCAGACCAAACGGGTGCTATTCGTTATGCGGACGAAGTCGTAGGTGGAGTCGGAGTAGAACCTGAGATGAAAGACTATTATGATGCAATAGTTAGTAAGGCGGGCACAACTGTTAAGTCTAAACTTGTTGACGATGAATATGCGAACTATCTACCGCATGAAAATGTTTGGGACAATCAAACATTAGGTGGAAAGATAGAAGAAGTGGTTAGCAAAATTGAGGGTTACCCGAATTTGGAGAAATATGAAAAGAAGGCCGTAGTCTTACAGATAGTAAAGCGATTTGGAGATTCGGAAGAGGGGAAGAAATGGTCTGATTTCTTTAAAGTTTTGTCAGTGCATAAATCCCAGATATTGCTAACGTTTGCAGAGAGCGACAGTGTCTTTACGCTTTTACTGCAACCAGAAGATCGATTGAAAACATTGTCGGAAATTGCTGCAGACGAGCATTGTGATGAGATATTAAAACAGGCTAGGGCAGCTCAAGAACAGAGGATGTTTGATGATGCTGACATGCTTTATAAACGAGAACTCGGGTTGTATGTGGAGAAGTACCTTGTAGAGCAACTTGGGAAAATGCTCAATGAGAATGAAGTGATAAAGGCGGTAAGCGATGGCTCCAATCTGACAGATCAAGACGTACAAGGAGGGCAGGACATTATTGTCTATATAGAACGAGACGACAAGAAGATTCCGCTATACTACGTTGAGGTAAAATCACGTTGGTCAACCAAAGAGTCTGTAGAGATGAGTAAACTACAGATGGAAACATCTTCAAAAGAAAAGGAACGGTATGCTTTGTGTGTGGTTGATATGCACGACTATGACAAGGAAAAGGTGTTTAGGAAAGAATATCCGAAAACCTTTGAAGAAATCAAGGGGCGAATAAGTGTAGTTGATGAGATTGGACTCAGAAATGCAGACTTGGTTCCTTACACATATGACTCGAAAACTGAAGTACACCTTGGCGGAGAGATTAAAAGCGTTGTTCCTCAGGACTATGTGAAAGCAGTCAGAACTGACTTTGATAGTCTGCTTGTTACAATAGCAGAGAAGGTTAAGAAGTATTATTCGGAAGGAAAGGAGTGAGAAAATGAGCATCACGATAAAAAGCCTAAAAAAGCCTGAAACTAAGCACGCCCTAAAAGGGACAGAAGTCTTCAACGAGCAGCGCCGTAGCAAGGACATATTGAAGACGATGGACGAGGACACGTACGAAGAGATGGTAGCCTCGTGGGCATACTGGTGTCTGAAGGAGAATGACGGGCGAAAGTATGAAGACGTGATGCGCATAGGAGGCAGCGGCGACAAGGGTGTGGATGTAATAGCATATTACGACCAGGCGGCAAACAAGTGTGACATATACCAGTGTAAACACTATAATCACCCTGTGAACAGGTCGGACATCATATCGGAACTAGGGAAATTCCTGTACTTTATGTCTATAGGCGACTTGCCCGTGCCGGAATCGTATTTCCTGATGGCTCCGCAAGATTTGAGCAGTCAGTTTTTGCATCTGTACGAGCAGCCAGATAAATTGAAACAGACCATCATAGAGAGCTGGGATAAAGATGTGGCGGGGCATATAGAGAAGGGTGAGAGTCATCTGCTTGAAGGAGACCTGAAGGCATTTGTCGAAGCATTTGACTATACCCGATTCAAAACTTACTCTTCGGACAAGTTTCTTGAAACGCTGGTGAATGCAGAACAAAGGTTCGTGTATTTTCAGTATTTTGGATTTAGAAAAGAGCATCTGAAGCGAATAAAGAAGGATACCCCCGCAACAGTTGATGACTATGAAAAGACATACATACAGCATTTGATGGATGCCTATAATGATGTAAAGGGCGTGGAAAAAGTAGATACGGTGAATGTAGCGTGTACAACGTTTGGTCCGCATTTTGGCCGGTCGAGGGATGAATTCTGGCTTGCAGAGTCGGTCAAGAAGATGGGAGAAGAGAACTGTCCCGGTGATGAAGATGAGTTTGAGGAGTTGAAGGACGATGTGGAAGGCCATGTGGCTGACACATACGAGGAGGAATACAAAGATGCATACGAGCGGGTGAAGGCGGTGACAAAAGCCTCTTCCTCTATGCCTAAGAAAGACCGGATAATCAGTGGTGAACTGGGGTCACGGGAACTGAAAGGTGTATGTTTTCAACTGTCGAATGAAAATAGGCTGATATGGAAGAAAGAAGGAAAATCCTGAATGGGAACCTTGAAGTAGCATTGAGACTGCTGGCCATACTGACAACCTGCAAAACGGCTATGACCGTAGAACGGTTGTCGGTCTATTCTTATTTCACGCTGTATCTGTCAGACTATAAGTCGGACGAAAACAGCATGCATCCAGAGATACCTTATAGAAACTCATCGTTTATCAACGGCAATGATGTCGTAATGCAGGCATTAGAGATGCTACTGACACGGGGGCTTGTGGAGAGTGACGTGACAAAGGCCTCGCTGAAGTTCAAATCGACCGAGTTAGGCGAAGCTTTGTATGGGCAGATAGACGGAGAATATAAAAAGAAGTTGGTGGCAAGCATAGAGGAGGCGCACCGGCTGATGAAAGGGAAGAGCGACCGCTATCTGAATAACTACATCTATAGCAATCTGGCAAAGTGGGGCAGTGAGTTTGAATACGAGTCGGTATTAAAGGAAATCGGATATGAAGAATAAGGGTTTCTATATCAAATCGGTGATATCCACAGGTGAGGGTATGAAAACGGCACGTGTGGACTTCAAGGAAGGATGCAACCTGCTGTTTGGACCGTCGGACTCAGGGAAGTCAACTGTTTTCTCGGTGATGGAATTCATGCTGGGGAAGTTTGTTGACAAGAACAACAAGGCACCAAAGCCTGTTACTGAAGGGCGCGGTTACGATACCTATTATATGGAAATCGTAACCATAGAGGACAATGCTGTGCATACGTTCAGAAGGAAGGAAAATGATAATAATGTTCTTGTAAAAGACTGTGCTTATGAGCAGTTTGACACCTGCGGCCAGCAGGGGCAGTGGTATCCGATAAGAAGTAAGACTAAGAAAACCCTGTCGGCATATCTGATGGAGCTCAATGGGTTTGGCGATGGACTTGAGGTGAAAAGCACCAAGACCACCAAGACCAAGCTGACTTACTCATTGATAAGACATCTGGTATTGGCAGACGAGAACAGAATCATATCGGAAAACCCGATATTCAATCCGACCGGCCAACGAACTGACACCCAAAAGGAGAAGAGCCTGATTTACTATTTGACGACGGGTAATGATGACAGAGGGTTTGAAGAACAAGAGAAAGACGAGATAAGGAAGTCGAGATACAAGGGCATGATTTCGCTGACAGAGGAGGAAATAGAACTCGTGAGGGGGCGTATAGAAAAGTTGGGCGATGTGAGTTATGCTGACTTTAATGACGACAGTGCAGTGAAAGCCCTTGAAACGAGGCTGAAAGAAGAGGAGAAGAAGCTCAATAAACTATACGAAGAGCGTAAAGAACAGGAAGAGGCCTTGCGAAAGTTGGAGTCGAGGCGACTTTTCAATGCGGAATTTGTGAAGCGCATGGAAATGCTACAAAAACACTATGAGACTGATTTGGGGAGATACGAGTATCTGTTTGAAGGAGCCAGTCTGTTTGAAATGCTTCCAGATGACAAGGAGTGTCCTATTTGCCACTCGCGAATAGCGGGTAAAAGTGCTATTGATACGAGTTATCTTGCCGCCATACAAGGCGAATATGATAAGTTGAAGGCAAAGATAGCAGATGTGCGCGAAGTAGTGGCAAAGAAGAACCAGACGGTTGTTTCAATGATCCAAAAGATACAGAAGACACAGGCTGCTATCGGAGTGACGGATGAAAAGATAAAGATGTTTGCCACGCAAATGGCGGGTATTAAGGAGACGTTGAGACAATATCAGAAGAATATTGAGAAGAAAGCAGAGTCGAATTATCTGGCATCGGAATTGAGCAGATTGCTTAAGAAACTGGATAAGCTGAATAAGGAACAGACACAGAAACCCGCAGTTGAGCCATATATCAGACAGACGGATATCAAGGAGGATTTCTGTAGTGATCTGAAAGAAAAACTGGTGGCTTGGAACTTGTTAAGAGACAACGACCCCGTGGTTTTTGATGAGAACGGATTTGACTTTATCTTAGGAGCTAAGGACAGACTCAGTTGTGGTAAGGGGTCACGGGGCGTGACCTGTTCTGCGATATTGATGACGCTGGTGGAATATTGTCATAAGAAAGACATTCCGTTCAGTAACTTCTTGGTGATAGACTCTCCAATCACAGCCCACTATGATGATGAGGACATGGAGGCAGACGAAACCACCCAGGCACGGTTCTTTAAGTATTGTAATGATACGGCATTTGGCTATCAGTTGATACTGATAGATAATAAGGCACCTGATGAAGCGATGCGTGGTGAATTGTCGAATATCCACTACATCCAGTTTACGAAGGAAAACGGATTTTATCAAGGGAAGGAGTGAGTTGTCAAGTAAAACGTGGATGGATGCCTTATTGAAAGAGGATACGATATGACAATAGAAGATATACAGAAATCGACGGAGTTTCAGACTCTGATTGCTGAATGTACGGCATACGACTATAAGGAATCTCTGGAGGAGAAGAAACCGAAGAGTTGGCTGAAGAGCGTGAGCGCTTTTGCAAACACCATGGGCGGTTCACTGTTCTTCGGAATAGACAATGATGGCAACGTTAAGGGGCTGGAGGATATTCAGCACGTGACAGAAACCATCAGCATGAAGATTCGTGATTATATGGATCCGCTGCCGGACGTGGAGATGATTCCACTGGAACAGGAGGGGAAGCATGTGCTGCAACTGAAGGTGAAGGAGGGCTTGTACACTCCGTATTATTATGTGGGTGACGGTCAGCGTGTGGCTTTTGTGCGCAATGGTGACGAGAGTCTGCCGGCAACAGCAGAGCAGATGGTGAGACTGGTGCTGAAAGGTACGAACAGGACGTATGACTCATTGCGTACGGATAAAAGGGTGGATGATTATTCGTTTGCTATCCTGGCAAATACCTTCAAGGAACGTGTTCAGCAGGATTGGGACAAAAAGTATCTGCTGTCGTTTGGACTGGTAACGGATGATGGCTATCTGACGAATGCGGGTGCACTGTTTGCTGATGACTGCTGGTTGAGTCAGTCTCGTCTGTACTGCACACGCTGGGATGGTCTGGAGAAAAGTGATGCCATCAATGATGCGGAGTTCAAGGGGAATATCCTTTTGTTGCTACGTGAGGCGATGGCATTTGTGAAGGCGAATACGCGTAAGGGGTGGGAGAAGCTGCCTGACGGCAAGAAGAACAAGCCCGAGTATGCGGAGAGAGCCGTATTGGAGGCTATGGTGAACCATTTCATTCACAGGGACTATACCGTGATGGGCGGTGAGGTGCATCTGGACATCTATGATGACAGGATTGCTGTGACCTCGCCAGGCGGTATGTACAGCGGACAGCAGGTGCAGGATGTTCCACTGGAGGATATTTCGTCGTTGAGGCGAAACCCTGTGCTGGCAGACGTGATGGCGCAACTGGACTATATGGAGAAACGTGGTAGCGGCTTGAAGCGCATCTGCAATGAAACAAAGGCGTTGGAGGCGTATAAGGATGACAGACGGCCTGTGTTCAAGTCTTCGCCTAGTCAGTTTATGACGATTATTTACTCTGTTGATTATAAAGATGCAGGTCAAGTAGCAGGTCAAGTAGCAGGTCAAGTAGCAGGTCAAGTAGCAGGTCAAGTAAAAGATTCTGTACGGCGCTTGATTCTGGCTATTGGTGACAAAAGTCTTACTCGAAAACAAATAATGGAACTGTTGTCTTTAAAGGGCAGAGACAATTTCCGCGTTAATTATTTGGAGCCCTCTATGGAAGAAGGTATTGTGTTGAAACTCTATCCGGATTCAGACAATCGACCAGACCAGGCATATTACTTGACAGAAAAAGGGTTGCAATTGTGGTCGGAACTAAAATAATCGAAAACTATGATATTGAAATTTTTGTTTGACAGGATAGTGGCGTTTTAGGACTGGCTGTGTTATGGCCAGTTCTTGTTATTGTGGCTATTCTGGTTAAGGTTAAGATGCCGGGAGGACCTGCGTGCTTTGTGCAGAAGAGAGTTGGTAAGGACGGCAAGCTATTCAAGTGCCATAAGTTCCGCACCATGACGGTGAAGCATAATGGCAGCACAGTTTCTGTTGCTGGAGATAGCCGTATCACTCCACTTGGAGCTAAGTTGCGCCATTACAAGCTGGATGAGTTGCCCGGGCTGTGGGATGTACTGATTGGGAATATGAGTTTTGTTGGGCCAAGACCTGATGTGCCGGGGTACGCAGACCAGCTGCAGGGTGAAGACCGCGAGGTGCTTATGTTGCGTCCGGGCATCACAGGTCCTGCCTCCTTGAAGTACCGCAACGAAGAAGAACTCCTTGCCACAGTTGACAACCCGCAGGAATATAATGACAACGTCATCTTCCCGGACAAAGTGCGTATTAACCGTTACTATCTCCACCACTACTCCTTTTGGATGGACATCAAGATGATCTTCGCCACGGTGCTGGGGAAGAAGATGCAGTATGCGGGTGAGGAGATTTAGTTTGGAATTGTTGTTTGGCGTGATATAGAGAGTCGCAGGTTCGGCGTCGTTAGGAAAACTCCATCGGCAAGACGACAATCCCTAATTTAAGAACACGAATGACACGAGAATAATAAGTGTTTTTGAGCTTTTCGATGTGAAAACCACTTGAATTTTGAATCTAATATGGACAATCATGTAGTAATCATGGCAGGTGGTGTGGGCAGCCGATTCTGGCCCCTCAGCACGCCTGAATATCCTAAACAGTTTATAGACATTCTGGGCTGCGGTCGCACGTTGATACAACTGACCGTTGACCGTTTCAAAGGCATTGTCCCGATGAGCAACTTCTGGGTGGTGACCAATGTCGCCTACGTTGACATTGTGAAGCAGCAGATACCCGATATGCCCGCTTCGCACATCTTGGCAGAACCTGCTGCACGCAACACCGCCCCCTGTATCGCCTGGGCCTGCTGGAGTATCAGGAGAGAAGACCCCAGTGCCAATGTGGTGGTGACCCCGGCCGATGCCGTAGTGATGAACCCCAAGGAGTTCCGCCGTGTCATCAAGAACGCGCTGGCCTTTACGGATAGCAACAATGCCATTGTGACCATCGGCATTAAACCCTCGCGTCCCGAAACCGGCTACGGCTACGTTGAGGCAGACCTCACCCCCAGCTCCTCTCCTGAAGGCGAGGGGAGCGAGGTTTGCAAGGTCGCTTCGTTCAAGGAGAAGCCTGATTTCGAGATCGCTGAAAAGTACCTCAAAGCGGGTAATTATCTTTGGAATGCCGGTATTTTCGTGTGGAATTTGGAAACCATTTCGGATTGTATCAAAAAGTACAAGCCCAACATTGCGGCTGATATGGACAAGATAATGGCCACTGGCGACGTGAAGAACATATTCCCGCAGTGCGAAAAAATCTCCATCGATTTTGCCGTAATGGAACCTGCAGCCGCTGACGGCAAGGTGTACACCCATCCTGCCGACTTTGGTTGGAGCGACTTGGGCAACTGGGCTTCCTTGTATGACAAGTTGCAGAAAGACACCAATGGCAACGGTGTAGTGGGCAACATCAAGCTATACGAATGCTCGAATTGCGTTGTCCACGCCGAGGATGCCAATAAGGTAGTCTTGCAAGGCTTGGACGGCTACATCGTAAGCGAAAAGAACGGCCAGATACTCGTCTGCAAACGCTCAGAAGAGCAGCGGATAAGAGAGTTTTCAACGCACATGTAAGGATTAGGAGCTGCGGCATTCCTGCCGCAGAAAAGGGGGACGCTAAAATCCCTAGTTAAAAGTAGGTTTGTAATATATCATGTCACTCGTCATCGCCACAATATGTGAAGAGGGCATCGCCCTCGCTGCCGACACCAAGCTCACGTTGTTACTGAAACGCAACGACCCCGAAACGGGCGAGGAGGTGGAGGTGACATCGTGGTTCTCCACTTCGGCAAGCAAGATGGTGCTCACCGAAAACAACGTGGGCATCGCCTTTGTGGGAAGGCTGACGGTGAAAGGCTTGCGGGCCGACCTGTTCTTCAGCCAGTACTTCGCCCAACGCCCCGGATTGAACGCACGACAGGTGGCGGAGGAGATTAACCGCCTCTTTGTGCAGGAGCCTGAATTGGGCGAGATGGAGGTGCTGGTGGCAGGGATGATGGATGCCCGCAGCAAGATAGCCGACGGCAGCACAGTGCGCTACAAACGCCCGTGGCTGTTTGAGCTATCAACGGCCATGCGAGGCAAAATAAGGAAGTATAACCAACCAGGGGCCAACTGGATGGGCGAAGGCGACATCGTGGAACGCTTGTTGGGCCGGCATGTGAAGGTGAAACGTGGCCGCAAGAAGGTGCAACTGTGTGACTTCGACATTCCCTATACCGCCTTCACCCTACAGGATGCCATCGACTTCTCCACCATCTGGTTAGAGATGAGCTACCGCCTGATGCGCTTCCAAGACAGGGAACATACCGTTGGCCCGCCAATCGAGGTGATGGTGATTGACAAGGACGGGGCTTCTTTTGGTTGAGTGTTTAGAGTGGGGATTGTCGTAAACCACTAAAATAAGTGCGGAAACCACGTGGATGTGAACAAAAAACAGGCAGTTTTGAAAGATATTGCTCCGAAAAAACGGAGCAAATCCGTTCATAAGCGACCGACAAGATCAAAAAGAAAGAATTAAACGACGATCCCTAACTATCAGGTGAGTCTGAGGTTCAGGACTGAGATCCGTGATGTGCCGTTCTTGATATATATTAGGCAAGAACAGGCAAAGCGACCTAAGCATCATAAGCTGAATGTGTTTCAGTTGATAGCTATCTATAATGTATGCTTTGGCGATGGGCTGGAAGTGAAAACTTCGACGATTGATGAACTGGTGAGTGAAGGAATCATCTTACGGTCGAAGAGCGGTAAGCTGTCAATGTCGAAGGAGTATAGAAAACTAGTTGCAGAGATTAGTCATCGTGGTGATGTAAATGGTGATGTAAATGGTGATGTAAATGGTGATGTAAATGGAGATATAAATGGTGAGACAAATGGTGAGATAAATGGTGAGATAAATAATCTTAAGGGCAGTCAGAGGGAAGTATACCTTATAGTGCTTCATCACCCAGGAATTAAAATAAAGCAGGTTGCAGAACTGAGGAAGAAGTCGGTGTCAACGGTTTGGAAACAGTTGACAGATTTGAGAAAGAAAGACATTATAGAGTACCGTGGTGCTAATAAGACAGGAGGTTATTACGTGAAATGAGATAGAGCTGTCTCGCGTTACAAAAAGCAGCCCCCACCCCGTACGCTGCCTATCCCAGCTCGCGCAGCGAGCCAAGCACAAGGAATCTTGACACTCATATTATTACCCCGGCCTTCGGCCACCCCTTCTGAAACAGAAGGGGAATTCCCCGCGCCGGCAGCGCCCTGCCGGCGTTTGAAACGAAATGCCGACGAGAGTCTCGGCCTGGAAGACGTTGTTATGTGGGGGACAACCCATAACAGCGGTTGCAAAATTAGGAGCTGCGGCATCCCTGCCGCAGAAAATATCAACCTGTCCGCCCCAGCTCGCGCAGCGAGCCCATTTACGAGCGAAGCGAGTAATTTTCTGTGATTTCCGTGATTTCTGTGTGAAATAAAAAAAGCTCGCGCAGCGAGCCATTCTGCGCGAGCGAAGCGAGCAACTCTCTGCGAGTGCAACGAGCTCAAAGCATCAGCTCGCGCAGCGAGCCCCAAACAACCACATCCCGCAGCGCTCTGCCAGAGCCGGAAGCGAAATACCGACGAGAGTTTTGTGACCCTTAACCCGTTAACCCTGTAACCATCTGTTGTGAAAAAAAATACATCAAACACTGTAACATTTGGGAAATAGTTATACTTTGTGTTAGAAGTGTATTGGAGCTGCTGAATATTTACGCCTGGGTTCAAGACGAGGGTGGCTTCAAAGACAATGATAAGGATGTGATATGACAATCGAAGAGATACAGAAATCGACAGAATTTCAGGTGTTTGACCGGAAAAGCGCCCGTATTGATGCAAAAGCACTGGCGGTGTTGCTCATCGCGTTTGCTAATGCGGACGGGGGAACTGCTGCCGTGGGAGTGGAAAACGACGGTGAGATTACCGGTGTAGACGGGATGCAGGAACATATCAACGAACTGCTGCGGGCTGGGCTGGATTATTGTGTACCGTCGATTCTGACTACGCACGAGTATCTGGATGTGACGGACAGCAAGGGACGGAAGAACCATATCATTATGATGCGGGTGGCGCCAAGTATGAAGGTACATGCGAATCAGGCGGATGAGGTGTACTATCGTGTGGGGGACAAATCGAAGAAATTGACCTTCGCTCAACGCACGCAACTGATGTACGCGAAAGGGGAACGGTTCTTTGAGAATGCTCCGGTACATGACGCAAAGAAAGAGGACTTGGACGAGAGCCTGATAGATGATTATCTTCGGAGGCTCGACTATCGCAAAGGATTGGATGCGTTTATTCGTGAGAATGGTTTTATCGCGCAAGTGGAGGATTTTCATGGTTCCACTAAAGAGTATTTGACTGGTGCAGCGGTGCTGCTTTTCGGCAAGAATCCTCAGAAGTTTTTCCCGAGAGCCAGGGTGCGCGTTATCCGCTATGAAGGGACAGAGGCCAAAGTGGGACGCGAGATGAATGTCATCAAGGATGAGATGTTTGAAGGTCCTATCCGTACAATGGCACAAAATGCGTTGGCATTTGTGAGGACACAAGTGAAGGAGCATACTTATCTGGGCGCGGACGGGTTGTTTAAGACGGACGAACAGTATCCGGAGTTTTGTTGGACAGAGATATGCGTGAATGCCATTTGCCATCGCGACTATAGCATTCTTGGCACGGACATTCAAGTAAAGATTTTCGATGACCACATCACGGTGGAGAGTCCGGGCATCTTTCCGGGACTGGTCAGACCTGCAAATATCCGCAACACGCATTTCTCGCGCAACCCTAAGATTGCGGGTTATATGCATGAGTATAAGTTGGTGAAAGAGTTTGGTGAGGGTGTTGACCGTATGTACCGTGAGATGGAAGAGGCAGGGTGCCCAGCCCCTGAGTACAAGCAGGGTGATTTTATGGTTTATGCCACAATTAGGCAGCATAAGGGACCTGTTAATGTGGAAAATGACACATTAAATAGCACATTAAATTACACATTAAATGACATATTAAAACGTCTGAACCCGACGCAGAAGAGGGTATATGAGTATATATGTGCGAACCATGGAGTGCAAGCGAAGACGATTGTGGCTGAGCTGAATATCAAGCGGGATACGCTGAACAAGGTGCTCAAGACGCTGACGGGTCTGGGTCTGATAGTACACAAGGAATCGAAGAAGACTGGCGGGTATTATCCGGTGGCAAGTATGGTTCAGGGTTAATTAGAGACTATCCGAAATTATCAAGAAACAATATAAAGATTTGACAAACAAGTAGTTGAAAATTTTTGTATCTTTGTCGCAGAAAAAGAAATTTCCCCCAATTGCCCTGAGAAAGCAGTAACCGAGGGAATCTTCTTCGGGAACCACACCCCAGCTCGCGCAGCGAGCCCCTTTACGAGCGAAGCGAGTAATTTTCTGTGATTTCCGTGATTTCTGTGTGACATAAAAAGCTCGCGCAGCGAGCCCATTCAGCGCGAGCGCAGCGAGCCAAACACAAGGAATCTTGACACTCATATTACTACCCCGGCCTTCGGCCACCCCTTCTGAAACAGAAGGGGAATTCCCCGCGCCGGCAGCGCCCTGCCGGCGTTTGAAACGAAATGCCGACGAGAGTCTCGGCTTGGAAGATGTTGTTATGAGGGGGACAACCTATAACAGCGGTTGCAAAATTAGGAGCTGCGGCATTCCTGCCGCAAGAAAAGGGAGATACTAAACGTGACTTGGATGAGATGCGAAGGGATGAGTTTGCTGGCAGCAAGAGGAGGAGGTCCAAGGTTCAACTTGGTCTCAGGATTCAAGGTTTTACCTGATTGGTGTGAGATTTACCTTTATTGGGTAAAACAAAAAATTTTTTGGTAAAACAATTGTGAAATCAGAATATTTTAGTATCTTTGCACCGTATTTTGAATGCGGATTATGAATAATAACGGACACAAACTCATTGATAGAACGGCGAATTACCTCCGCACTGTGTTGGGCATTGGGTTCGAGATTGCGGAAGATGACGGTCGAAAAATCAGGTTGCCATATTATCTGAAGGTTGGAAACCTGTTTGTGGAATGTTTCGTTGACAGGCAGAAATGCATACTCATGGTTGCCGATGAACTTCCCGATGGATCCACATTGGCCAAACGCATTGATGATATAAGTAAAACCATAGGGATACGGGTGATTCTCGTTCTGGAAAATGTGGATGCTGTGCGACGGCGTGTGCTGATTGCCAACAGAACAAGTTTTATCGTTCCAGGGAAACAAGCCTATCTTCCATTCATGGGCGCGTTGCTGACAGAGAGAGGACTGGCAAATGTGGCAGTAGTTGGCAAACAAGCTTTTTCGCCTGCGGCTCAGGTAATGCTCCTGTCGCATCTGCAGGGCGATTCCTTTGAGGGAAGAAATATCTCTGAGATTGCAACACAGTTCCCCTACAGCATAAAGACGGTGGCGGGGGCTGCCAAAGAGCTGGAGCAGGCTGGGGTGTGTACGGTTGAGGGGGACAACAGCGGAAAGTATCTGCATCTGATTGCCAAGGAAGAAATTTGGGATAAAGCCTATGCGTGGTTGAGCAGCCCCATCAGGGAAGTGATGTATTGCGACGAGATGGTGCTGATTCCCGAGGCGTTGCGCTTTAAGACCTACGACAAGGCATTGGCCGAATATACCTTTATGGCAGATTTTTCGGGCGAGGCAGTAGCGGTATACAAGAACGATGATGCCGTCAAGAAACTGAGAAACAACGGTGTGCTCAACCCGGTGGAGGGCAGGTGCAGGGTCGAGTTGTGGAAATACAATCCGGCATTGCTGGCCAAGGACGGTATCGTGGACGCGTTGTCGCTGGCGCTGTGCTACAAGGACAGCGATGATGAACGGGTAAAGGGTGAACTGAACAATCTGATAAAGACGATATGCAAGGCTTAGGCAAATTCAGGGAATATATGAGCGGATTTCGCTCGCACTATGTGGTGATTGGCGGTCTGGCAACGGTACTGACGCTGGAAGACAGGGGCCTGCCTGCACGTGCCACCAAGGATGTTGACATGATTGTCATCTGCCAGCCCGAGTCGAAGTTCTATA